>Ga0075154_10002218_pt1 | contig 12853 bp, 6 predicted proteins | sample JI71714BDNA_FD_70965 | JGI IMG/M metagenome (GOLD analysis project Ga0075154, IMG submission 70965) | Wastewater effluent complex algal communities from Wisconsin, to seasonally profile nutrient transformation and Carbon sequestration -... | ecosystem: Engineered > WWTP > Effluent > Algae... | reverse complement strand
TGTTTCTAACGATGGTTTGATAGTTGAATGACTGTGCTTGTACAGTAAAGCAAAACAGAAGAATAAAGAAGCTTAAGATTAAATTTTTCATTGGTTTTATTGTTTGATAAGTTTAGAAATGAAGGTTTGATTGCCTAAAGTCACAGCCTTAATGATATAATACCCTGGCAAAAGATGTTGGACATCGATGGTACTGACTGTATTCGCACTCACGCGTGTAGACGAAATCAAATGACCTATTTGCGAGAAAATAAAAATGTCAGCATCCGTGGCTAGTGGCCAATTTATATTGAGGTATTCGAGCGTAGGATTAGGGTACACTTCTATTACAGCATTAAAATCTTGTGTACCTGAGAATTTCACATCATTAGTTAAAGGGGAAGTAAATGAGAAGTCTTCATATGTGCCGTAAACCGGAATGTGTACTTGAAGTAGACTTTGGGAATGATATACTCCACATTCACCCCTAAAATAATCTTGAGCAATAACAGCACTGTACTGACATTGTGCATTTGCATGATTTAAGGAAAAAAGAAATATCTGAAAACTGCCTAAAATGATGAGGACAATGCTTATTCTATCTTTCAGGAATGGCCTAGATAATATCATAAATTCTAAATTTAAATGGTGATTTAAGATTGATGACACAAAGGTATGTGAGTACTACATTCTACAGTAAAATAGCCTGTCACATGATGATGTGAGAATTGTGAGAATTGTGAAGGTGTGGAGGTGTGAAGGAGTTAAGTTGTTAAGGTGGAGGTTTAGATGGTTTAGTAAGTGGAGATGGTTTAGATGGTTTAGATGGGGAGAATTGTGGAGGTGTTAATGTGTGAAGGTGTTAAGGTGGGGTTAAGATGGTTTAGTAAGTGGAGATAGTTTAGATGGTTTAGAAGGTGAGAATTGTGAAGGTGTGAAGGTGGTGGTTTAGATGGTGAGAATTGTGAGAATTGTAAAGATGTGAAGGTGTGAAAGAGTGAAGGTGTTAAGGTGGAGGTTTAGATGGTTTAGATGGTGGAGATGGTTTAGTAGGTGAGAATTGTGAAGGTGTTAAGGTGTGGAGGTGGTGAATTTGTGAAGTTGTGAAGGTGTTTAGGTGGTGGTTTAGCTGGTATAGGAGGTGGAGATGGTTTAGATGGTGAGAATTTTGAAGGTGTTAAGGTGTTAAGGTGTTAAGGTGTGGAAGAGTGAAGGTACTAAGACAACTAAGGAGTAAATTCATTGATTTGCAGTGTTCTAAAACTGTGGAGCCAGGCCGTACGGAGTCATAGCCGAAGATAAACCACGTGAAGCAAGGCCTCTCTTGTGATTTCGACTCCGCTCTTTCACCGATCTTCGATCACAAGATAACAAAACGCAACTGCCACAATTAAAAAAGCCACTATCCCAAAATCATTATTGACATGGGATAGTGGCTTGTGATAAACTATCTACCTTTTGGCTTACTCTATCTTGATTACACGTGTATTGTGTTCTGATTGAGTACCTCTCATTTTTACGGTATATACGCCAGATGGCATATTTTCAAATTCGTCTATGTACCTTAGATTGATACCGGGCATCAAGTCAATAGTCTTGGTAAATACCTGAATACCTACTTGATTATACACTTCCATTTTCATCACATCGGATTGTGGAGCTGTAAACTCCATATTGATGCCTTTGGAGAATGGATTGGGGTAGAAGCGGATAAGATCATTTAATTGGAATGCATTGGATAAACTTTCATCTTCTATATCATTTCTAACATTTTCAATATTCATCAAAATTTCATCTTCAAATGGTCTACTCCCAGTTCCTGAGCAGAAAATCCGAAGTCTCCAAGCACTAGCATTTGTACAAGCTGGGTGGTTGATATCAATTGTAATTAAATCTCCTGGTGTGACAGAAAAAGTCTTAGAAGCATAATCTCCGATATTTACTAATTCATAAGGTAGTAAGTGGGAAGAATTAAGAACATTTGCTCCATTTTGTTGACATGTGCTTGGGGGATTATTTGACCTGTAAATTTTAGGAACATTTATAATATTTACATTATCGTGATAAACCCTGTAAACTTGAGGAAAATAATCTGGATCAAAATTTAAAGTCAGTTGAAAAACATTTTGTGGGACTACAAAATTTATAATAGCATCTTCATTGTAACCACTTGTACTAGTCAAAAGTCCGTTACAGACGGGCGGTGTGCTATTACATGTTCCGGTAGTACATCCCGTGTTACACCGTAGATAAATAACACTTTGCTCACCCGTGCACCCATTCGCATCAGTAACCGTAATTGAAAGGGTAATCGCTTCACCACTATGTAATGATGATAAGTTGATTACGTTACTACTTCCATTTTGATTAATGGGAGTACTCTGAGTTCCTGTACCTGTGATTTGGTATGTGTAAGGTGCTGTGCCTCCTGTTGCATTTACTGTCAAGTTTTGACAACTGTTGTTTACAATACCTGTGACATTAACATTAATTGGTACACAAGGCGACACACAATCATACACCAATCTCAATGTATAAAAATCACCACATGGGCTCTGTAGCCATATATCACCATAGCCTGATGATGGTGGATCTGGTAAAATCACGGTAAAGGTGAAGTACCCATTTACGACTGTAGCCGGTAAGATACCTACAGTGCCTGAGATATTCCAGTTGCTATTCACAACATTGGCATCAAAACGAAGCTCTATAAACTGATCGTCGCATACATTAGGATGGCCTGATGTGACATTGTGCATGTATGTTTGCGATTTTTGCAGATTTACATTCTGGCCTAGACCATATGTACTGTTAAAAACGGTGATGCTTGCAGGTGAGCTACAACTACAGCTGGCCGACACTACGTTGGACACTAAGTCTCCACATCCTGGCTTCGATGTGAGTACTCTATACTGACCATTATTGTTGGCTGGGATGGCATATGGGCTGGTGCTATTAATGGTTGTCCATGCACCTGCAACAAAACGCTGTAGTATGCTGGTGTATCCACTGCACGATGGTGTGTTCCAACTGAGACTACAAGCTGCTGTATTTAATGTCAACTGAGAAGCATTGGTACAGGTACATGGATTGGTTGAAGGCGAACATGCTGTAGTGGTGACTACATTGCTGAGTACTTGGCTACATCCAGGTTTTGTAAGCATCACACGATATATGCCTGCCGCTGTAACGGTGTAAGGTGATGCAGCTGTCAATGCTATATCATCCCATCCGCCATTTGCATTTTGACGTTGTAATCTGGATGTATATCCAGGACATGCTTCAGTAGACCATGTAATATGACATGCCTGATTGTCATAACTAAGTACTGGTGCAGGGCACACACATATGCCATGACACGTGGTGGTCACACTATTGGACACCACATCGGGACATCCTACTTTTTTGTGAATGAGTCTGTAAGTACCATCTTTCAGCACTGTGAACGGCGATGTATATCCCGGAGCTACTAAGCCGATGCTCGATACTTCTATCCAGATACCATTTTCGTTCCACTGCAGCTCTGTGGTATATCCGGCAGGTGGAGCGTTCCAGGTGAGTTGGCAAGGGGTGCGCTGAGATGTGAGTGTGGATGTGAAGTTCTCACATGGAGTTTCTTCTAATGAAATAACTAAAACAAAATTGCAGGAATCAATAATGTTCTCTTCTGGATTAGGTGCATAACTGACCACTTCTATATACTTTCCGTAATAAGCTACCTCGCTACTGCCTTTAGTAGCCATACCATGAACAGATTCATCACGATAATTTTGCTCTGATTGCACCGCTTTAATGTTTCCTTGCTTATCATACTGGATGAATATTGCATTTTTATGTCCATCAGAATTGAAGGCTTTTCCACCAATATTTATATTACCATTAAATTCTCCCGCAACAAGAATATTGCCATTTTCTAAAGTATTAATACCCTTAACTAAAATTTCAGAATTTAATTTTTTTATGATTTTATTATTCTCATCAGCAAAAACAAATTCGTTATTATATTGGGTAAATACTATAGTTGTGTTTTCACTATGATGAATTATTGATGGATTTAAAGACTTAACTGGTAATATTTTAATTTCAGAAACATCTCCATTTAAGTCAAGTTTTATCAATTTAACCTCATCACTTTTATTATTGCTAGTCACAAGATGAATTTTATTTTCATTCTTATCAAATGAAACTGCTTTCAAATTTTCATTTCCCAAAGAAGAGTTAAAGTTTTCATCTCCTGATGAATTATATCCCGTTATACTGACTATGTCATTCTTATTTGTTAAAACATAAATGCTATTATCACCATCCTTTAATACCTGATCTTTACTATTTAAAAGAATTGAAGGATAACTTTTGGATTCTATAAAATCACCAGAACTTAAAATTTTTGCTTCTTCCAAAACGTTAGGTTCATAAAAACTCTGTTTGTAAAATGCTTCGTAATTACCTTCAGTCTCATTATAAATAATAGATGCAACATCATCATCACATGAAATTAAATTTTCATAAACAGTGTAGAACCATCCAATATCGCAGGCATCCTTGTTTATAATATTTACTGTTACAGAATATTGACCTTTTGGGAGAGAACTGTTATTTACTTCGAAAATATAGGGTGATGTTTTATCCTTTTCTACTTTAAATGCTTTCGAGTAAACAATAGCGCCTCCAGGTCCTTTTATTACAAAAGTAGCATCTAAAGCAATATCTGAGTAAATGTAAGGATAAAATTTAGTTGTATTACTTTCTTTTTTAGAATTTAACTCACCTTCTTGAGGACAATAAATATCCTTTTGGTAAAATCTACTCAAAGCCCCGCAAGAATTACCTAAAACTACTTTAATTTCTAAAAAGCCTTCGACAGATAATGTTGTTAAATCTAAAGGAAAGCTATCATCTCCTTTTTTTATATTCCATTCTTTAGTAGAATGCACATTTCCAGATTTCAATACCAAAACCTTAGATCCAGGTATGTCTGTAGGTGAGTTGATTTTTATTGTTGTTTTGCCAGAGCCACTTATTGATGTTAATGTAATGCCTGGACAATCTGAAGAAACTTCAAAATTCCGGGTAAGAGTATTACAACCTTCAACAGTTAAAGTCGCAGTATAATTGCCATCTTCTAAATTATCTAAAAATTCGAAAGTGACACCCTTGCTTATGGTAATAGTTTTATCTATTCCAAGCGGGGTAACAACCAATTTAGCAGAAGAAACTTCAACAGGTGAGAATATACGTAGTTTACCACCTTTTTCATCAATACTGAAGGTTAAAGATTTTGGGCATTCTTCATCCCCCTCTCCTTGTTCCTCCTCTCCTTCAGGGTCAAAAGAATAATCAGGAAATTTAGGCGGATCAATTTCGAATGACTTATCACACCATGTTAACTCAACCGGAACTTTTGTCTGAAATCCAGGAAATAAATCATCTGCTTTAAACAAACAACCCCCACCAAAACTACAATATGTATTTGAAGTAACTCCAAACACAGAATGGCCGCCATTATCCTCAGCAATTCCTAGACACTTATCTTTTGGAACGATGATTGTTCTTTTTTCAATTGTGTTATTTTGATTGATGATGTATCCATCAAATTGACCACCTGAATTACAAACTTCTAATTTAGACCCCAATTTAGTATTGTTAGGTTTGAAAGCAAATACCTTGAAATCTACAATGGGATCATCACAGTACTCTCCAGGTTTAAAATAGTCGTATTTAGGCTTACCTGATGATTCCGGACAACCTTCACATGTCCCATTTCCAGTAAATGCCTGATCAAGCGTCTTTTTTGCTCTAAAGAATGATACATTTTCTGATTTACCAAAATATACTTGAAACTCCCAAACGCAATTGCCATCTGACCTTTCTACTTTTACATCTAGTAACTTGTTAAATTCATCATCCTTGATTATGTATTCCCATTTTTTATAAGGTCCTGTATTAATTACCTTTGTAGAATAATCAGGAAATGTTATCGTCCATTTTCGTTCATTAGGGCTATCTAACCAAAATTCTATCCGTGGTGAATATTGCAAAAAACCGGCAGGCCCAGAACATGATTTAAATAATGTAACTTCAAGCCCTCCGTCAAATATCCTCCTTTCACCGTTATCAAATACATTACATTTAGGACAAGATATATATTCCAATATCTGTATTGAATTACACGCATCTGAAATTTTAATATAATAAGGGTCTACCGACTTCACTATTTTACCAGTATTACCCATTCTCAAAGTTGATGTAAAATATTTGGTATTCTCATATTCAGAGAGATTATTAATCACTACTGTTTCCAAAATGTTTGATTCGAATTGATATAATTCAAATTTTAATGGAAATGTAGGAATTTGCTTTTCATCCGCAACTGCTTGTGCATCCCTATAAAGTTTAATTGCTTCTACACAATTAGGTTCGGTGCACAAATCTGTTTTGCATCTTACAAATGGTACTTTAGGATCAGTTTTTATGATTGAAAATTTAAAATTAGATTTCGGACACAACTCATTTTTAACATAAAATTGTTTAGAAATAGAACATCCTGTCTCTAAATCTGTAACTACAACCGTATAATTACCACTTTTTAGATTTTTAATATTAGTAGTATATTGCCCTGGATTTCCAGGAGTATTCCAAGAATATGAATAATTGCCTGACCCTCCTTTTGCTACTACAGAAATCTCACCTGTTGGAGGAACATTAGGACCTTCTATTCCATTTATGACTTGTCCATCTATAGAGTGGGTAATTGCAATGGCTGGAATATTAAATGTATAATTTTTTGTTTCACATTGAGCGCGAGCTATAATCGTGTGATTCCCAGGTGATAAATTAAAAAAAGTATGCTCCATTTTTTCAAAACTCGTTCCTAAATTAACATACTTTTGATTTAAATCTAAAGAAACATGTTCTAAAGGATTTTGTAATGTTACTGTAATAATACCATTTTTTTGATTAGCACAAATGGGAGTAATTTCACCCAAAGACAAATCTATATTTGTTTCCTTCTCTAATAAAGTTACACACTCACGCTTTTTGCAATTCTCCCCTCGAATATAATCAAAACAATACGTACCTGGACTTAATTGAATCAGGCTGAATCTATCAAATGGTTGCTTTTCCATTTCCCAAATAATGTAATCTTCAGGCTTTTCTCGCTCAACTCTAATACTGCCATTGGCCACTCCTACACAAGGATCTATTTTTAAAATTTTCACATTAGGTGGGGAACAAAACCCAACTATATATGATTGTTGGAAACTTTCACAACCAACTTTTACAGTAACTATATAAGTGCCTGGTAACAAATTTTCTATATGCCATTGATCAGATTTAAAACCATTTGGGCCACTCCAACTTAATGATAGATTAGTATGGGGAGGTATAGTTGATTTTGATCTTAAATGAATTTTTCCATCATTTGAGTTTTGATTAGTTGCATCGGTGACAGTTCCTAGAATTAGAACATTATGGTTTTGTTGGCAAGAGCCATTATAATAAACGCCAAATCCATCTCCGCTTTCTTCATAACAACCATCACAAGAACAAATATTGAAATGAATGGGACTACTATTGCAACCATTAACAATTACAATTAACGAATAGTTACCTTCATTTAAATTTTCAATTCTTTTTGTTGTGGCACCAGTATTCCATAAAAATTGGACCGAAAGTACTTCTGGGCCGACATATTGAACTTCAATTGCACCATTTTGATCCCATGAACTGCATGAACTGGCCATTGTATGCTCAATAACTTTTATCCACTCTGTTTTTATAATTTTGGTTCCAATTTCAAACTGTTTCACCGCACTACATCCACCATCATCTGTCACAGTGATGGTAAAACTACCAGCTCTTAAGCCTGAGATATTTTGAGTACTCATGCCATTGCTCCACATAAAAGTGTACTTTCCAGAACCGCCGCTAATAGTGGGATTTATGGCACCGTCATTGCTTTGACTACAAATAGGGTCAGGGGTTGCTGATATTACAATCGGCTCACTCACGCCCACTTCCACAGCCATCATGGCTACAGAACAGTTTCCATCTGTGACTTTAATGGTGTACAGACCGGGTGAAAGATCGCTTTTGTCTTCTAGACCATCTGGTAGTTTGGTAGAAGTTACTTCATCAACTATGACCCCATGTTTTTCTACTCCATTTTCGTCAAAGTAGATCACTTCGAAGGGGGCTACACCACCTTTGATCTGCAGGTCTATCGCCCCTGTAGATGATGGCGAACACGCTTTGGTGACATAGGCTTCTATATCGCCGCCACCACTGAGTGCTACGCTATACGTAGCACAACTCACTCCGGATGCCCATAGCATCAGGAGGAATATCGGTATTTGAAATATGTATTTCATGTTTTTTTGTTTTTTTTAATTTTTAAAAAATATTACTTCTTATAATATGATATTTTGATGAAGGAACTTAAATTAATTGTTCAATTGTTTTCAAAATTCCTTATCATAAATTAAAAGAGTGTTTTCAGTCATACGTATATAAAGTTTATCTTGATTGTAAATTATTTGAGATATTTGTATGCCATATTCTGTAGGTATTTCTTGTAAAAAATCTACTTTCTTAGTAACAATATCAAAACAACCAAACTTTATTGGCACAATATTATTTCCATAGGAGTGAACATTGTCTGCAAAGAACAATTTGGAAGCCTTTAAATATTGTAATTGACCAATTGTATTTACATTAGCTAATTCAAAATCTATAATAGGTTCGCCAATATCTAAAGCTTCATTATCAATATCAATTAACTGATAATTTTTCCCATTGTTATTGCCCGCCCAAAACGATATAAACATTCCTTGATCTTCATCATATAGCATATCAGTATATGGGACATCAACACTCCATTTTATGACGCCAGTTTTGATATTTATTTTGATCAACTTTCCTGCAAAATAACCTTGTTTGTGTATACAAAAAAGTAAATAGTCTCCTCTTACAATCCAATTGTTTTTGGCTTGAAATCCTTGTTCACATTCATATTCCCAATAAGTAGTATTGCCCAATAAATCACTACAATTAAATTTATTAGGATTTGAAAATATACCTTCTGAGAAGTTCAAGCGAAGTTTGTTATTTAAATGTTTACCCCAATAGTTTTCTTGCTCATAAATAATTGCATTAGAATAAATTACATTTCTAATAATCAACTTTCGGTTGATTTTATCAAAAAAATGATTTAAAAGAACGTAATTGTCTTCGTCAAAAAAAATCAAATTTGAACCATCGACAGTTATTAATTCATTTATCAAAGTCACTTTCAAATTAAAATTATTGTCAAATACTTTAAATTCTCCTTGTTTAAATATGTAAATATATAACTTATCATACCACAACCTTGATTTGTTGTGATATTCAAAATTTAAATCTGCATCAAATACTAAAACTTGGTTTTCATCTAATTTATGAACATATACTTGGTTAAGTATTTGAAAAATATCTATCCTACCTTTTACTATCTTTGCTATTTTCATTTTATTTTAATCTAAAAATTGAATTAAATTCTTGTTCTAACAAAAGTCTCAACCCTGTCTCATTACTAACACCCAGTCTCTGCAATACATATATAATTGTCCAAATAAATTTGATAATCGTCATTAAAATAATTCAGTAGAACTTTTTTAAATTGTTTAAACTCAAACCACTTTTGAATTAAAAAGCCTTTTTCTTGAAAAACACTTTTCTTGAAAAACAGATAGCCAAAATAACTCTTGTCTTTATAAGCATATTGAAACTTATCAAACTGTCTGCCACCATATTTTTCTGTTTCATTTACACTATAAATAGTATAAAATAATTTCAGGAGTGGAGGAAAATCATGACCAAATTCTATTTGATACTCGGAAATAATATCGATTACATTATTTGGCTCTCCTGTGTATTTTAAAATTTCTAAAAAATTCATTTATTAACTTTAATTATACTTTAAATTTATATTTAAAAAATCAAATTAGGACTATCAAAAAATCCAATTATTCCTTCTTCTTATGCTTGTACACCGCCTATATGAGATGCCTTGGAAGAATTATGTAAATTTTCGGGTACCGCCATTATGGTTTTGCTATCTTGAATCTAAGCGAATAGGATGAAATCTTAAAAACAGTCAATTAATAATGTTCAATCTTGAAATATTCTGGGTCTAAGAAGTTGTTATACTCTAATATCTGCTCTTTAGACTCTAATTGGACATTAATGATCATCAATGTCAGCCATTTATAAGCTTCTTCTTCAGTATCTTCATGTAGTGGCACATTTGCATATTCGTAAATTAAATTTTTTGCATCACCATATTGAAAGTTTTGCCTTAAAATTACTCTAATAAGATCTTTCCAACTATCAATATAATACTTATTTAATTTTAATGCATTTCTAAGATTTTCGATACCATTAACGTAGAAATTATCTTTAAAGAATTCACCAAGAATGCTTTGTAAAACTACTTTTTCTTTATTTTTCATTTTAATTTTTTTTAATTATACCATGGGAAAGCACTTTCCATTCTGTAACCAGTTGGATTTGATAAAATTCATTAAATACTTTCATCATTTAGTGATTTTGGCTTAATAACTTGAATATTATCATATTCTTGCAAACCATCTTTAAAAAGGAAATATAGGTACACGTCTAATTGTATTCTTGAGCTTTTAAATCCTTTGGGTTTATAATTACCAAGTATATTTATGGTGAAATCATATAAACCTCCCCCGCTAAGTACTACATTTAGTCCTATAAAATTTCCATTGAGCATAACTGCAGGTACTTCATCGTAAATTCGTTTTTCTAAACCAATGAATTCGTTTCCCATAAAAAACTTATTACTTATTAGTTTAGATAAATCATCTAAGCTTAATTTTGAAGTTAATGTAACAGACCCAAAAATATTTGGGATAATCATTTCGTTATTCATTATTAATCAATTAATTTATAACCGTTAGGAACCACAATATTTTGAAATTCTGTCTCAGTCCAAACTCTGAAAGTAAATGGTTTACCAACTACAGTTCTGTATCCCGGAAAATTTGCTACAAAGTCTGCTTCTAAATCATCTGCAAATTGAGAAATTTCATTACTATGAATTCTTGCATCTCTAAATCCGTTTGTGTTGAATAGTGATGCAAATTCGTCACTTACTATAAAGGCATCAACATCAAAATTATCAGGATTAAATGGAGAAGGGGGCGGACCAAATTTTTGACCTGTTGCCAAAGAACCTCGATAACCAACTTTAGAATCATTAAAAATATTTTTAATTTGATTTACTTTAGAACCAATTAATAGATTTGTTTGCTTCCAAATGTGGTTCCAAGCCTTCCAATTACTATAAATTCCTAATTTTGGTAATTCTAAAGATATTTCATCAAATGTCTTTCCAGTTTGATTAACATGTGAACTAACATATTCAAGTTCATCTAAGGTGGTTCTTTGGACTGGGTAATCATTTAAAAATTTCCAAGCCTTAACCCCATTAGGATTACTATCTAAAAAGTCCATCAGAGCATTTCTTGTAGCTGGATCTGTGATATCACCCAGGTCTTTCATTAATTTTCCTTTGAGTCCTGGTTCTAAGTCGTCAATTCTAGTAACTAATTGAGGCTTAGAATTCAGATAGACACAAAAATCACTTGGCGTAGTCATGATTGCCGCTGAGCTTACATAATAATTGGATCCTTTATTAAGCTCAAGGTCATAAACTTCGGTATCACCTGATTTGTAGAAAGTTTCCGATATACTTAGTGTTGCACCATCAGCTGCGGTTAGATGATCTCCTTTTTGCAACATCACGGCTGGTTTCATTTCTCCATCAGACCACAATAGATGGTTTTCCGTGGTCATGATAGTATCTCCTGATGATAGCACCAATCCAAATAGGCCACTTACTAAGTACTTTTTAAGACTTTTGACCTTTTCTGTTACATTTACTTTGTTTTTTGTATCATATACTAGCACATCGTCTCCCACATCTATGGTTGATATTTTTTTAGATCCTTGGAGTGTACTTACTTTAGTTTCACTAGCAAAACAGCCATATTTTCCTACTTTGCATTGTAAATTGCAACCATCAGCCACGATGTCCAATATTTCATCACTAAATTTTGAATATGCGCCACCATTATCTAAATGTTTGGTGATCAGTTTCTTAAGATATTGATCAGTGATATTATGAAATTCGCTTGCAAATGTCCCTGGAGTTTGTGGAAGGTTACGCCTTGCTTTGTTCATATCATCAGTGGTACTAAACAAATTGTCTAGGGTGGTAAGATTGGAAATTAGATTCGGAGCAGATAATATTAAAGCGGCAAGCTGCATTTGTGCTCTAGTTTGTTCTGATATTTGGGAAGAATTCACCAATTGAGCTGTTAAGCCAAGCCCTGCACCCACTATTTCTCCAATTATCATGGTTTTATTCCATCCTTTAGCTACTGCCCAAGCAGCTCTCCACTCACCCACACCCAAAAACATAAGTCCCAAGTCCAATGCAACCCATGCTTTTTTATTAAATTCCTGAGCTTTAGCTGCCAATGCTATTGCGGCTACTTGTATTGCTGGCAAAAGCATAGGTACATTTTTTTTTGCACCAAATTCTTGACCAGCAACATTAATGGAACCATCAAATATCACAGGAACTAATTCATCAAATTCCCAACCAGATTCTAGTTGTGTTTTAGGTGATTTTAGATAAACTCCGTTTGCATCAAACCTAACATAAGCGTTACTCCATTGGAGTAAATCAGCTTCCAATCTAATCAATTGTTCGTAATTATCACCTGACAAATAAATATTTATCTTGGACGGATCTTCTGTTACACCTTTCAACTTCACTAATGTGGAAATAGTAAAAAAT
>Ga0075154_10002217_pt1 | contig 12857 bp, 7 predicted proteins | sample JI71714BDNA_FD_70965 | JGI IMG/M metagenome (GOLD analysis project Ga0075154, IMG submission 70965) | Wastewater effluent complex algal communities from Wisconsin, to seasonally profile nutrient transformation and Carbon sequestration -... | ecosystem: Engineered > WWTP > Effluent > Algae... | reverse complement strand
TACTTTTAGATGAGTTTGGCAAATTTTTGGAATATGCGGCCAAAAACAACCCAGAAGAAGAAATCTACTTTATTCAGCAATTGGCTGAATTCTGCAATAACCCTAACCATAACATCGTCTTACTAACAACTGTACATCAAAGTTTTGAAGCATATTCATCTCAATTAAGTGCGATGCAACGTGAAGAATGGCGAAAAGTCAAGGGCCGCTTCCGCGATATTGCCTTCAATGAAACGGTAGAACAATTACTATTTCTAGCGGCTGAGCGAATGGAGCAGTTAGATTTAGGAAAACCAGACAAAAAAGCAGTGCAACAAATGCTTCAACTGCATACAGGAGCAAAAGCATTTATTTTTTTTTCCGAAATTCGAGCAGAACAAGGATTGAAACTTTTTCCGCTGGATTTGTTTTCAGCCAACGTTATTACACTGGCCCTACAACGCTATGGTCAAAATGAACGTTCGCTATTTTCTTTTTTAGAAAATCCTGATTACACCGGTTTACACGGTTATCGTAAGCGGAGTAACCCGTTTTATAACCTTAGTAATGTGTATGATTACCTGATCTTCAACTTTTATTCTTATTTGACTAGCCAGGCCAATCCTGACAAAGCCATTTGGTCAAGCATTAAAAACGCTTTAGATAAAGTTGAAAACAACTGGGAAAAGGAGGTTGATAATGCCAAGAAAATCATAAAATCAATTGGGCTGCTTCAACTTTTTGCTCAGCACGGGAGTACTTTAGATAAAATATTCTGGATAAAGTACGCGCAAGTATCTTTAGGTATCGATGATGCAGAAAACATCATTGAGAAACTAGAAAAAAATCAAACTATACTCTATCAACGACATAATAAGCGTTTTATCCTCTTTGAAGGTACTGACGTTGACATTTATTCGACCCTAGAGGCCGCCGGAAAGCAGGTAGAAATTACCGATATTGCTACTTTGGTGGAAAAAAACTACGCATTAGAGCCTATTTTCGCTAAATCATACTATTACAAAACTGGTACTCCGAGACTATTTGAGTTTAAAATCTCGAATTACCCGCTTGAAAAACTATTACCTCAGGGTGAAATAGACGGTTTTATCAACTTGGTTTTTAACGATAAACTTAGCATAAAGGACATAGTAAAAACTTCATCGGCACAACAAGAAGCCGTACTATATGGTTTTTACCTCAATTCAAAAGCTATCAAAGAATTACTTTTTGAAATAGAACGTACTAAAAAAGCACTCCGAGATGTCAATCAACGGGACAGAGTAGCACTTAAAGAGTTTGAAGGTATTTTAACCCATCAGCAATCATTACTAAACCATTATATACTTAACAACTTGTACAGTAATAGTACTAACGAGATTTGTTGGGTATATGAAGGCCAACAAATTCAAATTAATGATAAACGAACGTTCAATGCTGAGTTAAGTAAAATTTGCGAATCAATTTACGCTAAAGCACCTCATTATAAAAATGAGTTGGTCAATCGGCACAAACTACCTGCACCAATTTATGCTGCTAGACGCAATTTCCTGAAAGCGCTCACCGCAAATTGGGGCCTTGAAAACATGGGACTTGATAAAGATCGGTTTCCGCCCGAAAAAACAATTTTTATTACCTTATTGCGTGAAAATGGCCTCTGGCCGGATTCAAAGAACCCTGCGCACCCGATAGAAATTACAGACAACTCAACTTTTACAGCACTTTGGAAAGAATCGAATACTTTCCTGCATAGTACGCGGAAGAATCGTCGAAGAGTGTCTGAGTTAACGGAAATCATCTCAAAGCGACCTTTTAAAATTAAACAGGGACTTATCGAATTTTGGCTACCAACATTTCTTTATATCAAAAGATACGATTTTGCACTCTTTCAAAAAGGAGTTTTTATTCCTAATATTAATGATGAAATACTAGAACTGGTCAACAAGTACCCGCAAGATTATGAAGTAAAAGCCTTTGACTTAGAAGGTATTCGATTAGATATCTTCAATAGTTATCGCTTATTCCTGAATCAGCAAGAAACAACCCAACCTACGCAGCAAACGTTTATTGAAACCATAAAGCCATTCTTGATATTCTTTAAAAAACTACCAGAATACGCGAAAAACACTAAACGTTTAAGCAAAGAGGCGTTAGCCGTTCGCGGTGCTATTGCCAATTCAACCGACCCGGAAAAAACATTTTTTGAAGATTTTCCTCTTGCTTTAGGATACTCCAACAAGCAATTGCAAAATAAACGCGAGCATTTAGAACAATACGCAGCAAAACTTCAAGATGCCGTTCAGGAGATACGCACCAGTTTTGACGAATTACTTAACCGTTACGAGGCATTCATCCAGGCAGAAGTGATTTACGAAAGTATGCCGTTTGCGGCTTATCAAGTACTATTAAGAGAGCGTTACAAAGATCTGAAAAAACACTTGCTACTTCCTCATCAAAAAACTTTTGTACAACGCTTATATTCTGAATTGGATGACCGTAAGGCTTGGTTGGCATCCTTGGCGCAGTCCTTAATTGGGAAAAACCTCGAAAGCCTCCGGGATGAGGAAGAAGTGCTACTTTACGATAAGTTTAAAACGATAATTTCTGACTTGGATAGCCTGACTAACCTTAGCCAAACGGACATCAACGAAGAAACCGAAAGTGTTTTTCAATTAGAAATTGCCAGTTTTGACGATATTCAAAAAAAAATAGTGCGACTGCCTAGGAAAAAACAAACAGAAATAAATACCTTGCAGGCGCATTTGAAAGCGCAATTAAGTGCAGATAAAACGATCAACATTGCGGCACTGATGCAGACACTACAAGAGTTGATGAAAAAATAAAACACATGAGCCAGATACGTCACGTACTCGGTATCTCCGGCGGCAAAGATTCTGCGGCCTTGGCGATATACATAAAGCAACGGTATCCAACCTTGGATATCGATTATTATACCTGTGATACAGGAAAAGAATTAGATGATACTTATCGCCTAATTGACAACTTAGAAGTCTATTTAGGCAAAAAAATAAAAGTGTTGAAAGCGGTTCAGCACCCTGATGAAAATCCATTTGATTTTCACTTAAAATTGAAAGGAGGATATCTGCCATCTTCAATTATTCGATGGTGTACCCAAAAACTCAAATTAGAACCTTTTGAACAATACGTTGGAACAGATCCGGTTGTGTCTTATGTTGGGATTAGGGGTGATGAGAAAAGAGAAGGCTATATTTCTAAAAAGTCAAATATCCAGTCCATTTTCCCGTTTCGCAAAAATATCTGGAGCGAGGACGTTATTCGTAAAGTGTTGAACATTGCCAATATTGAGCGGTTGATGGATTTATATGTTAGTATTGATTTGGAAAACAAGTCGCAGCGTTTTGAAGAATTATTAATGTCTCCTATCGAATTCTCATTTTCAATGGACCATAAATTACACTTACTGCTGGATACAAACGTAAAAGATTTTAATCGACTGGTATTTGCTTGCTTAAAAGATACCGACTATCCTTTGTCGGGAGAACAATATTTTCCATTGATTGAAAACGATGAAATACTCGTTAAAGAAGATATTTTCCGGATATTAGAGGAAAGCGGTGTCGGTATACCCGGCTATTACCGGAAGCTAGGTTTTGAGGTAGACAACCAAAAAGGCGAGTACTCCCGCTCCCGTTCAGGCTGCTACTTTTGCTTTTTTCAACAACGTATTGAATGGGTCTGGCTGTATGAACAGCACCCCGAAATGTTTTACAAAGCAATGGAATATGAAAAAGATGGCTATACTTGGGGGCAAAATGAGAGCCTCGAAGAACTAATTAAGCCCGAAAGAATTGCACAAATAAAACTAGAACATTTACAAAAAATAAGCGGAAAGCGCACCGCATCTCCTCTTTTAACCAATATTTTGGATGATGAAGAGGATGAGGAAGAGGTTGGATGCGCTGTTTGTCAAATATAAACACCTACAACAATGGAAGAAACCAATAGAGAAGAACTTATTAAACAACGCAAGGCTCTTGACCAACAACTTGAAGAAATTGATAAAGACACGATCAAATTCTCAGTTGATGCTGGCATTATTGACCGGCTGGGAAGAGAATTAGTCGGGCGACAGGAAACGGCTGTTGCAGAGTTGGTTAAAAATGCTTATGATGCAGATGCTAATGAAGTAACTCTAAGGTTTATAGATTCTGATGTAGCAGGAGGAACTTTAGTTATCGAAGATGATGGACATGGTATGAGTTTAGAAGCACTTAAAAATGGCTTTATGAGGTTATCTTCTACAGACAAAGTTCATAACCCAGTATCTCCTAAATTCAAGCGGAAACGCGCTGGGCGGAAAGGCATTGGTAGATTTGCAACACAAAGACTTGGACATCAATTAATTATAGTTACTCAAACCTTAGCATCTGAAAATGCTTTGAAGTTAGTTATCAACTGGGATGATTATGAAAAAGATTTAGAATTAGATCTAATAACCAATAAGATATATGAAATCCCCAAAGAAAAGCCGGAAGGGACAACGCTAACGATTGCACCATTAAGAGAAAAATGGACTTATGCAGAAATTCAACGAGTATTCAGGTATGTTTCAGATCTACTTCAGCCATCTTATCTGTCTGATAGAGTAAAATTAAGCAATGTAGTTTTTGGAACACAAGAAGATGCTTCCTTTGCCGTTCAATGCTTAAGGGTAGCAAACGGATTTGAAGAAAAAATTGCAGGCTTTGACAAATCTTATTTTGATAAATCTTTAGCGATTTTTGAAGGTTTCGTAGATGAGGAAGGTAATGGTATATGCTATTTAGAAAGTAAAAGTCTGGGATTAACCCAAAGTAATAATGAATTTAAAATTGAAAGAACAGCGAGTAGATACCCTGCAAAGGATTTTCCGGAGTTATGGATAAACGGAGAATTATCTCCAAAATATGAACATCTAAAAAACTCTCAAGTTCATTTTAAATCATATTATTTTATATATCAGCGAGTAGATTATTATGAAGGAGATGGTATCGGTATAACATCCGCTGAACTGAAGCGTGTTCAGGAACTAGGAAATAAAGAAGGGGGCATCAAATTGTATAGAAATGGTTTCAGGGTAGCACCCTATGGGGAATCCGGTGATGATTGGTTGGAACTTGATGAGCGTTATACTGCATCAGGAGGAAGAGACATAATCCCTTTCAATAATAGAAATGTTTTTGGGTTTGTTGAGATTATTGATGAAAATGATGAACTTTTTGTTGAAACTTCAAGCAGAGAAGGGATCCTCAAAAACTTAATTTTTCGAGATTTGTTAGATTTTTTAAGAGATGCTTTTCAATCTATGAGACGACGGTTAGAGTCAACTGTTGAGTTTAGAGAGAAACGAGCAAAGCGACAAAAACGTATTGAAAGCGAAAAGACGCAAAAAGAACGACTTCAACAACTTAAACTTTTTGTGGAAGAAAAAACCTCACAAGACCAAATCAATGGAGATAGTGAAAACACTGAAGGTAAGTTTAACGCAGAGGAGTTAAAAGCTACAGTCGCAGAAGTTGAACGAGTAATTGAAGAACAATTAGATGAAATATCAATGCTACGAGTACTGGCTGGAATGGGCTTATATATTGGCGAATTTGTGCATGAATTTTCCCAGTTCGGTCCGGCTTTTGATGGTAGTCTCAATGCACTAGTACGAAGACCATTAGATGGAGAATCTCTAAAACTCGCTAAAAACGTAAAAACGAATTTTGACTTGTTTAAGATTTATGCATCATACTTTGAAACAGCATACCAGGAAAATGCTCAAAGAACACTTAAAATAATAAATCTTAAATCTTTCGTAAAAACATTTATCGAAGAAGTAAAGGGAAGCAGGGGGGAAGATAAAATTGATATATTGAGTAATTTTGATGGCTATGAGTTATTCACATTACCAATGCATCCGTCTGAATGGGCAGCAATATTACTTAATTTATTCTCAAATGCTAAAAAAGCAATTGAAAAAGCAAAAGTTAAGGGAATTATATTAATTTCTGTCCATGAAAAAAACGAAAAAATAGTATTTGAGTTTTGCGATAATGGTATCGGCATTCCAGAAGAGAATAAAGAACGAATATTTCAGGCTTTTTTCACAACTTCAATGCCCTCAAATCGCAGAACACCGCAAGAAAAAGAAATGTCAGGTTCTGGCCTTGGGCTAAAAATTGTATCTGACATAATAGAAACATATGGAGGCGAGATATTTGTGTCAGGACCTCCTAAAGGTTATAAAACATGTATTCGTATAGAGGTACCCAAAGCATCTGATCAACTAATAAAAGCAGAATATGAATAAATTTTTTTACATAGATGACAACCCTCCTTCTTTGAGTGAAGGTATAATCAGTTATCTCAATTCCGTAAACTCGATTAATGTTGTTCTCTCAGAGGCAAAACCATGGATGGAGCAGATTGATATGTTGCAATCGGAAGAATATGATGGTCTCTTGCTAGATTGGAAACTGGGCAGTAATGTAAAATACGACGCCGAGGCGCTTGCTTCACACATTCGGACATTAATTAGCCAAAGAATCCTTCAAAAGGACTTTCCTATTTTACTATGTTCTGCGACAAAAGAGTTTAAATCTATTTTTGCACACGATCAATTATCTCACAATTTATTCTTATCAATTCATACAAAAGATGAAATAGCCAATGGTGCTACTCAAATAGCAATTGAAATGAATGACCTTGCTGAGGCATTTAAGCGAATACAATCAACCAATTTTAAGAAGGAGGATTTACTCCTTCCACCCGAAAAAATTCAAATTGATTTAAGGCTTGAGGGAGAGATAAGTGCACTATTAGAAAATAAGATCCCCCATAATCTAGTTCAGTTTTTACTATTAGAGGTTATTAATAAACCGGAACCCTTAATTAATCAGTATATTTTAGCAGCCCGACTAGGAATAGACCTAGATAAATCAGAAGACTGGGAAAACCTACTAAATAATTATTTATATAAATTTAAATACAATGGAGTATTAAGTAATGGCTGGCAAAGATGGTGGGCAAAAGGGCTAGAGCAATGGTGGGAATCAGAAATATCAATATCCTCTTTAAGAAGTAGATCCGCCAAACAAAGAGTAAAATTGTTAACTGAAAAAACAGGCTTAAAAGGTTTAATTCATGCTGAAAAAGATAAGTTCTGTTTTGAGACTGAATTCTGGACAGCTTGCGTTGCTACTAATCGCCCTCTTAACCCTATTGATGGCTTAATAATTATTCCTAAGACACCGATGCTTCCTTGGCAGGAAGAGCAATATATCTCCCCGCATGGTCTATTGGATGACGGGTTAGAATTTCTGAAAAATAATAATTTACGATTAAATCCGCTTGAATACAAAAGATGGGAAAAAATAAGAGAAATCAGCAAAAAGTAGCAAAAAATAGCCATTCAGACTTACTTTGGAGAGACATATTAGAGTTTAAAAACCATCTCTCGAAGTATATGGCTGCTTACATAATTAATTTATCTGGATTAGAAAGTGCTGTTAATGCTGTCAAAACATCATCTACGGGTAATTGGCAATACAAAGTCGAAAAAATAATTTTTAGAGATTTATTCTTAAATAATTCAGGAAAAAGTGAAAATTCATCACTTGAGATGACAATTAAGATGAGTGGCGTTTATCACAACAACACCACACCTATCTGTGATTTTCTGAATGAATACTGTCTGGAGTTCTTGGTAAAGCAACAAACAGAAGAGCAAACAATAAAAAATGCTTATAGATTTGAACGACATATTTATACGCACGGAGATGATACTCCGGAATTTATACATCCTGTTTATCACCTACAATATGGTGGTGATAAATTAACCAATGATGAAGATTTTGAGACTGGTGACGTCTTATTCTGTGATGCCCCCAGAATACTACATCCCCCAATGGACATAATTCTAGGAATAGACTTTATATTGGCCAACTACTATTCATTTCATCTCTGTGAAGAGTATAAGCAATTACTCAATGATAATCATTACCAACAAATAATCAAAAATGCAAAAGATAGATTCTGGAAGCCTTACTTCTTAGGCTTAGCAGCTAACTTTATTGGCACAAACCAATATTCCTTTCACGGAATTAATCACTTGAGCGTTGATAAAACCTTCGCTCAAAATCTACTTGCCTACAAAAAGGAGAACTAATTTGCCTTGAATATCATAATATTCAAGGCAAAAAACAAAATTTGTCCACATTTAGTTAGATAATTAACTACTGTTTTAATATTTTCCAAAATCGAAAGATGCCAAGTGGTTGACTTCTCCACCGCTGGGACTTTGGATGTAAGCCATTTTCATTCAGGCCACTACACATTAAAAATTACTATAAAAAACAATCAATTCACCACTTTAAAATTTTACCAAAACATGAAACACTTTATCCTTTTCTTATTTCCTCTTTTCGCAACAACACTAAAGGCCCAGACCGAATTTGCGCCCATTGGAGCAGAATGGGCGTACAATAGCATCATTGATAGAGAATCCGTGTATTGGGATTCCACCAAAATATTGGGCTTAATTGATGTTTTTAAAAGCACCGGTGATACCGTTATTAATGGGCTGACACTCCGCAAAGTAAATAATTACCTGTTCCACCAAAGCGGTGACAGTGTATCAATCTGGCACGCGGGAAACTTGTATCTTATCTATAATTTTGGCCTGGAAGAAGGCGATGTGAAAACATTTTACCATGCGTATGTTGTCGGATTTTACCCCCAAATCTCCAACGCATATTTTGAACCCATAACCTTCACAGTGGATTCCGTGCGGACAAGCGTCGTTAGTGGTCAATCCTTGAAATCAATTTATGGGACCTTAGGCCCATCTGGTTTAAAGCATCAATACATTGAAAAAATTGGAGCATTCAACAATGGATGGGGTATGATTGGAAACTGGGAATCGATTACCGGATCAGAATACGAACCTTGGCTTCGCTGCTATAAAGATGCCACTATCGACTATAAAAGTGAAAAATTCTTGTCCTACAACGTCCCTGACAACGACTGCTATTACACGCCGACCTCCGCCGTCGCAGAACCCGCCGACCTCCGTATTTCACTTCAACCTAACCCGGTTCAGGATGCATTACAAATACAATCCGCAGAACTGCTCATAACATCCTGTATTTTGGTTAATTCTGTTGGTAAAATAGCCTATAAAAACCATACATTAAACACCAGTACGCTCCAAATTCCAATGGGCGAATTACCAAGTGGCCTCTATGTTTGTCAACTCGTATGCGGCAACCAAAGGGTGGTGAGCAGGGTCATCAAAATTTGACCCCCATTTCCCCCTTTTTATAAAATTAATTTGGCCAAGTCAAAAACTCGCAGCACCTTTGCATCACTGTAATATTACAATGATACAAACCTGAATCACATGCGCGTTCTTGTACTGGATAATTTCGACTCTTTTACCTATAATCTCGTGGATTTTTTCCGCACTTTAGGGACCACCGTCACGGTTTTTCGCAATACCGTGCCGGTAGAAGTACTCGAAAAAGAGGACTTTGATTTGTTGGTGCTCTCCCCCGGCCCGTCGGTACCCCGGCAAGCGGGAAATATGATGGCCGTTATCGAACGTTTTTACCAATCCAAACCCATTTTGGGGGTGTGTTTGGGCCACCAGGCATTGGTGGAGTTTTTTGGCGGCACCATTGCCAATATCGCTCCGGTGCACGGTAAGGCCGTCCCGATTGAACACGACGGACGCGGCATTTTTACCCACATCGAACAAGACGTGGAGGTGGCGCGGTACCACTCCTGGGCCGCCGATATGATGCCCAATGACCTCGAAGTGACCGCCCGCACCAAAGACGGCGTGGTGATGGGGTTGCGGCACAAAAAACTACCCATCGAAGGCATTCAGTTTCACCCCGAATCGGTGTTGACCATGAAAAACAACGCCGGGATGCGGATGTTAAAAAACGTGGTGGAGGGCCGACTTTCCGCCGGAAACCGCATTTACCACGAACTTTCGCTGCGCTTACAACAAGATGGCCCACTCGACCAGACCCTGCTCAACGATTACCTGCGGGCGGTGGAAGAAGGCCAACTTTCCGACGATCAAAAACAAATTTTGCTGGTATCGCTCTCCCACCGGATGCGCCAGCCCGAAATACTGCACCAGTTTATCGGTGCCATTATGTCGTTCAGCAAACCGCTGGGCGATGTGGCCCACGACCCTCTTTTTCGGGAGGCCGTGGACATTTGCGGCACGGGTGGTTCCAACCTGCCTCGTATCAACACTTCTACTTTGGCCAGTCTCTTGCTGGCGGCTTCCGGGTTGAAAATTGCCAAACACGGCAACCGCGCAGCGGCGGGTCGTTTTGGCAGTTTCAACCTGTTGGAGGCACTTCGGGTCCCGATTCAATTTGAACCCCAACGGGCGTTGCAACAATTGCGCACAACGGGCCTGACGTTTATTTTTGCACCCGATGTGCACCCTGTATTTCGGCATTTTGCGGCAACGCGGGCCAAAATCGGGGTGCCTACTGTTTTTAATGTATTGGGGCCGCTGGTAAATCCCTTGCAGCCCAAACGCCAGTTTATCGGTACAGCGTTCGCCGATTTGCAGGATGTCATTTTTGAAACGGGTATCCTAATGGGCAAAGAGCACCTGATTGTGGTGCGCGGCCACGATGGGTTGGACGAAATTTCACTTTCCGGCCCAACCCGCGTATTGGAATTCCGCGACGGCAAAAAATCCGAATACACGCTGCAACCGGAGGATTTTGGGGTAACAACGCAACCGTTCAGCGCGGTTTCGGCGGCCAATGCGGCGGCGTCCACGGCCATTGCGCAGGCGATGATGGCGGGCAAAACCGATACGGCCCACCACCAATTGGTGCTCATCAACGCGGCGTTTATTTACCAAAAATTTGTGCAGGATATGCCGTTGCCGGAGGCGTATAACCGGTTAAAAACGGCTTTGGAACAGGGTACAATGGCCAAAACCCTGGATGTTTTGTTACAAACGCAGCCTGTTTCTTAAAAAGATATGACCAACTGCGCAAGCAGTTGAAAGTGAATAGCCCCGGATGACAATCCGGGTTTAGTAACGCCCGGGAAGACCGACTCTGAAGGAGTCGAATGTGGATTTTGCCCCGAGTTGTTACATTCAACGCCTTCAGAGTTGGCAAACGAATGGTGCACCTTACCCCGGATTGGCATCCCGGGGCTATTCATATTCAACCGCCTTCGCGGTTACGCAATAATGTGAATATGGGCTAAACAACTTTGGTGTTCTCTGAAAAAAAATCGCAAAATTTGCAAAAAGCGGGCATCACACAAGCCGCAACTTATTGCTCAAAACACATGATTCTCGACAAAATAACGACCCAAAAAAGGGAAGAAATAAAAGCCCTTTACCAACAATATGACCTGGCCGTTTTAAAAAGCCAGGCGCAACCCACCACCCGCCGCTTTTACGCGGAAATTGCGGACAAACAACCGTTTTTTATTTGCGAATTTAAACGAAAAAGCCCCTCGGAAGGCTGGATTGCCGAATCCGCCGAGGTGGCCCCGCAGGTGCTCGCCTACGCCCACGCGGGCGCACGAGCCATTTCGATCCTCACCGATACGCCGTTTTTTGGCGGAAACTACGATGATTTACGCACTGCGGCGGCGGCTTTGGCCACGTTGGGCGAACAACGGCCTTTGTTGCTGCAAAAAGATTTTGTCCTCGACGAAATTCAAATTTACCTCGCACGGGCGGCCGGAGCGGATATGATTTTGCTCATCGCCGCTATTTTATCACCCGATGAACTGGAACACCTGCGGCGCATTGCGGAATCGTTGGGCATGGGTGCGCTGGTGGAAGTGCACGACCAGGCGGAATTAGACGGTATTCAGCACCTCGATTTTCCGGTGCTGGGGGTGAATAACCGCGATTTAAAGGTATTTCGCACGGCCCTAAACCGGGTAAATGTACTGCGCCAACAAGCCAAAGGCCGTTTTATTATTTCGGAATCGGGGATTCATTCTTACCGCGATTTTGCGGTGGTGCGGGCGGCCCACGGTTTTCTCATCGGGACGGGATTGATGCGGCAGGGGGCAGCATCGCTGCGCGCCCTGCAAGTACCAACGCACCTGTTCAAAGCCTGCGGTATTCGCACCGCCGAACTATTCCGGGAAGATACCGCCGATTTGATGGGCATCAATTTTTCGCCCGTCAGCAAACGCCGGATGCCGTTGGAAATATTGGATAAAACGCCCATTCCGGCCAATGCAGTGGCCGTTTTTTACCAAAACAGCGAAGCCGAAATTCGGGAAATATTGGAAAAATACCCGTTCCAACGGGTGCAATTGTACGCGGGCGATGTCACCCCCGAATTTGTAAGAAGCATCCGTAAAAAGGTGCTGTTGGCGGCAAGAATCCGCACGCCGGAAGACATTGAGGCGGTGCACGACTACGCCGCCGACGTGGATTTAATTATTCTGGATGGTCCGGCACCGGGCAGCGGCACGGCAGCGGCCGATCACCTGATTCCCGAAGATTTTCCGTATCCGTTTTTAATAGCAGGCGGTATCCACGCCGGGAACCTCGACCGGATACACCGGTTTCGGAACTGTATCGGCATAGATACCGCCTCAGGTATTGAACAGGACGGGGAGGTCAGTGCGACCCTCATCCGGCAGATTCGCGCCTATTTTGGAACGTTGGTGGGGTTGAGCAAATCGTAAAACTGGTCCAATTTGGGCAAAATAATGATGCGGGTACGGCGATTGGTGGCGCGGCCCGCTTCGGTATCGTTGGGGGCGAGGGTATTGTATTCGCCACGACCCGCCGCGATAAGGCGATTGGGGTTAATTTTATACTGCTTTTGCAATACGCGCACCACCGAAGT
>Ga0075154_10002216_pt1 | contig 12862 bp, 10 predicted proteins | sample JI71714BDNA_FD_70965 | JGI IMG/M metagenome (GOLD analysis project Ga0075154, IMG submission 70965) | Wastewater effluent complex algal communities from Wisconsin, to seasonally profile nutrient transformation and Carbon sequestration -... | ecosystem: Engineered > WWTP > Effluent > Algae... | reverse complement strand
TCATACTGTTTATCACCTGGAGTGCTGCGACTTTTACTTATAAGAGCGACCTTGACATCTTTGTTCCCGGAGAGCTTCTGCAGTACAAGAGAAAATTCGACAGCACGTTCCATGTTACCATCGTGTGATGCCACAATTGTAATTGGTTTGTGTTTGGACGAATCTTGTGGTGTCATTAGTTCTTCGTTAAAGTATGCCGCGGCAACTGGTCCAGGATTCAAATGTTCGACGGGAGTCTTTGGCTTAAAGAATCCAACCACACGTTCACTGTGCAAGTCCAACGCAAACACGCGATCCACTCCCATGGCTTCCAACATCCTAGCCACATCAGCTGCTCCGATAGGCTCTCGACCGAGTCGTCGATCTTGTCGCGAATAGCCATAATAAGGAATGATCGCAGTGATTCGCTTGGCACTTGCACGACGCAATGTGGACACCAACAGCAAAAGCTGGATTAAGTTATCAACTGTTGTGGTTGAATGAATGATATAAGTATGTTTGCCACGAACAGGATCGTTTACTTGAATAGAAGTCTCTCCATCTTGAAAGGCGCCCACATGGACTGAATGTAAGTCGATTCCCAGTAAGTGTGCGACATCGGCTCCCAAATCTAGAGAGCTCGGGCCTGCGATTAGACACATCTTCTCTTGGTCGTACTGTTTAACCGATGGTGACTTGTAAAAGTACATTTTCTTTGTCGTGACACATTTGGGATCAACCATTCCTTTGTTTGTTTCTTCGTTTACAGGTGAAGATGTAGCAAAAATCTGTTTTTCCTCAGAACTTTCATCTTCTCCCAATTCTTCACCTTCGACATCCTCGTCGTCTTCACTCTCGGCATCCTCTGAAAGTGGTGCAAATGGTAAGAGCGCTATGCTGTGTTGACTGGTATGACGTTTTAATGACGCTGGCTTAAAGTTCGAATCGTAACCATATTGGTTCGCTGGCGAATTTCCTGTACTATTTTTCCGACGCTTCCTCTGCTTTTGCTTTTCCAATGCAGCCTCTCTTTCCATTCGTTCTTGTTCTTCAATAATTTGTTCCATGGCAGATTTCAAGGCTTGAATGGATTTTTCATGGTCTTTGTGTGAACATGAAAAAGATACTACTTCAGAATCCATGCCAGATTTTTCTTTATGGTCCGAGGCTCTGTATATTACCCCTATGCTAACCTTATCATCTTCCATGCTTTCTTCTTCCTCGTTCTCGCGATCACCTCCTTCTCCTTGTTTTTCTCCGTATAGTCCTGAGAATGTTTTTCTTCGCAACAACGTGGGCATCGAATCATGACGCCGAGTGGCACTCCCTTCTACAAAAGCCGTCTCACATGCAGCTGTTTTGCTGATATCGCTTTTATTCACTGCTGCAAACCCCAAGGCTGCTAAGATAGCCGCTAGTAATGGTGCCGCATTTGAAACAGTCGATCTGTTCTCGTCTTGTCCTAGTAAACTTGCTGTTGCGCTTAGTTTTGAGTTCTGTTTTGTCAAGCTTCGAATGACTCTGCGTCGTGGTAGGCAAGAGCCAGCCATTGTAGTCAGATTACCTCTCCCGATGCTTCTAATCATTTTAGTTCAAGATCTCCTAAAGTTCTAAGTTTCTTTGATTGCGAACGCCTAAACTCAACCTGCTTATGATCAAGGTTGAGAAGATTCGCAGCCGAGTCAAATTATGTACTACTACAAACCATCAGAAAAATCTTAAACCCTAATGCACCATGACGCGGATCGCACGTTCGTGACACCGTGCTCCTAAACGTGACATCCTATTTGTTGGACGGTCGAGATACCAAATTAGTAAAGTAGAATCCACCATGATTCTATTTAGATACACGACTTACTGGAATTTATTGTAGGGATGACTTTTTAGCTGGACTTGCGATCTTCGATCACTAACAGATGTCATATTTTTTGAAATTTTAAAAGATCACAAACAGATGTCATATTTTGAATTTTTATGAAACGCTATTGATGAATCTCGCTCACCAACGCAAATATGATAAACTTATTGAAGAAATACAGAATGTTGTACTGAAAAAGAAAGACCTAACTATCTAGAAATGTTAATTTGTTGATTCTAGATTATGCACATCCATATAAATTCAATTCTTGCATCAGGCATTGCATTTGAGCTCAAAACTAATAAACAGTAGGATGCTCATGATTCTTGACGAAAGCTGGATTCAGACTTGCTAAATGACACGTGACGAGATTCGTCAGTTGGATTTTTATGTGAAACTGCCGAGCGCTTGATTGAAAACATTACATCATTGTAGGACGACTTGAATTTTTCAATTGATGCACCAACATTCTGGCCTCTTCGAGCTTCATTGAAGATTACGTCAAAATCCTCATCACTGGCTTCAAAGCCGCTCGTTCTAAACAAGCTTACCAGAAATTCCTTAGATCGAGGCTTTGTAAAGTCGCCGTCTTGTAAACCAAGGGTAAGTTGCGACGAGGGTTTCATGACGTATTCAACATTGACATCGTCACCATAGTTTATATTATTTGCAACCGACTTGAAGGCAGGAGGTGTAAGATCATGCCGAACAGTAGGGCATCCAAACACTTTCTTTAGGAGATAGTAGAAAAGATTTCATTTAATTCAATTAGATTCAAAAGGTTTACGTATAACTACAAAACACTTACTGTATCGGCAACTTGTTTCTGCGAACCATGCGTTGTATTCTTACCAGTTTCCAATCTACTGTTCCTGTCGTATTTGGTGAGTGGGTCATCAACACATTGATTCATTATGTCTGCCGCTGTTTCGTTCTTAGGCTTGACTCTCATGACTCCAGCGGGTCCCATTTCTTCAGGAAGAATTTTGGGTTTTACCTTGTTTGGCGACACGATAGATTCAGCTGCAAAAGTTTGCTGAACTCCATAACTAGAGTTTCTACGCTCGTTATCATTCTGACTCTTCATGCCAAAGACTGTGGTTTCTAGATCCACCTCCCACTGATAATTTCTTTTGAATTGCTGCCCTGGATTGAGTCTTGGGAAAGGGGAACTACCACGCTCTTGATTTTCAACCTTTTGCGGCAGATTTATCAATTCTTTTGCTCCGTCGTTATTCTTGTACCTTGTCATGCCATGTACAAATGTTGGTGAAGTAACAAAGTCTGGCAGAGAATCTTGTCCTTTTGGAACTTCACTTTTCCCTAGGGGTTTTCGCGCAGGGGAGCGATACAACATCTTTTCCTTCTCTTCTTGTTTGATTTGCGAGCAGATATCTGTTGACTGCCACATTGTTTCCGCTGAATCGAAGCTGAGGGTTTCGACTGGCCTCTTTTGCACACCGAAAACGATTTTTTCATTTTGACTTTCACGATCATCCGATTTGCTCCTTTCTTGTGAATTAGATGGGTTCCAATCATTGCGCAGACATTCAGCCATACTCGAGCCACCGGTGTTTTTGTTTCGTGGCACCATGGCCTTGCCCATTTTTCAATTGCTATATCTTCTGTACAAAGTATTTCAATTGATTTTTGATGATGGGCAAAATCTCGATTTATGAAAAGTTCGGCTTTTTAGAACATTATGTTATTTTGAATTTGAAAATCAGTTCCAAAATTCTACCCAGATGATGCATTGAGATTCTTGAGGATAACAAAACAGTTGATTGTCACACCTTGAAGCTACGCAGCCAAACCTGTTCTGGCCTTCCAGCCAAATCTTGTGATTGGATGAGTTACTTTGTATTTATGTCCATGAATCGTGACAACCTCTTCTTCTCCCGACGCGTGGAACTCCTCTACCAAACTTTGAATAGAGGGAATCGCACATGGTGCTCTGCCACTGGCAACTACTTCTTGACTTGTCTGGTACTTTTCCCCTAATAAAGCAATTACGAGACGAAACACAAATCTTCCGATGCCCATCGATGCAGTTAAACCGGTGCTTCTAATACCACCCACGGTAATCCAATTTGTTGTGGGGTATGAACTTATTTGATAGTCTCGCCGAGATGTGCCTGGTCTTATTCCCACATACTCTCCTATAAACTGTTCTTCACTAGATTGAGGCAATATTCGATGAGCATGACTTCGAAGGGTCTCTCGAACTTCCCCATGTATGGTTGTGTCATCTCGAGATGTTTGATCCAATGCTGTGGGGCCCACCACAATCTGATCATAAAGAGATGAAAACACAAAAATTCCCTTTGAATACTGAGTTGGTACGGGCTGGATGGGTCGCACGAGCTTTGTGTTAGATGTTTGTGAATAAACGTAATATTGTCCTCTGCGAGGCCTAGCCTCGAATGGAGATGTTGGAAGGCCTGAATCGGTTGTTTGGTTCAAACTTGTATTACTCTGCACTTGGTCAGAGTAAATACCGCATGCATTTATGAGTACCTTGGCATTCAGTAAATCTGGAGAATTGGGATAATTACTTTTTCTACGAAGAGTCCATTGTCTAAGTGAGTCATCCCAATAGCTGCGTTTTGGATCATACTCCCAATTTGTATAGATTTCTGCATCATAATGACGAGCTTGCACTGCAAATGCAATAGAAAACAACCAAGGGTCCAACATAATTTCTCCTGGAATATGCACGCCTCCTATGACTTCCTTAGAAAGTGCTGGCTCCAGTTCCAATAGTTGGTCATGATTTAAAATTCGGGCGTGTGTGTCCCCAGCATCCCATGATTCCATAGCGACTTCTCGGAGCTTTTCTTCTTGACTTCCACAACATTCATCCCAAGGCCATAAGCATACCAAACTTCCACACTCACGAAATGGTATATTCATTTCGCGGCAAAAGGGCCTTATGGTACTAATAGAATCTCGTATACAGGCACGTTCCAAGGATCCCAACGGCGCATCGACACCAGTACAAGCAATTCCACTGTTTGATCCCGATGCACAAGTTAACAGGTGATGCCGAGCCTCGACACAAGCCACTCGCAGGTGTGGTAGATTGCAAACGAGAGTTTTCACGATTGCCAGACCCACAACACCGCCTCCTACAACTACGACATCAAATAGAGAATCTCCGTTTGAATGGCTCATGTCACTCATGCTGCTAGGTGGAACCATAAGATGGTTTCACCTAAAAAATTTAAATACAAAAAGTAGTTCAAATTTTATATATGTGTCAGCTAACTTTGTAGGATACTTAAATGTAAAGGGTTTTTCTCCAACAACTCTAACCGTGCTGAAGATCATATGAAGTATCACCAAGCATTTGCTATAAATACAAAGAATTGACCAGGAGCTGCACAAAAACTGTTGATACATTTCTAGACAGCATTCGCATCTTTAATTATTGTGCATTTACATGATTTTATGCTTTAGAATAAGTGGAAAAAGGAGCCAAACCCCGGAAACAGATAATTTTGATCTGCTTATGTCCAGAGTTCTCTCTGCTTGGTGAATTAAAAATTATACTTGTGTTGCTTTACCTGAAATTTGTTAATGAGTCCCAAAAACGGTGCAGTAGTAAGAAATCCCTCTTCTAGAATTATCGAGCTTTGATATAGAGGCTTGGGATACCCTGTCTCTGGATTCAAAAATGCTAATTTTGTGAAGGATGATTTTTCTCAGAGTTATTCATGGGTAAGGTATTGCTCAAAACATTAATGGTTTGAATACTTGGCAATATATTTGTATTGAACCAAGGACACAACATTCACCATGTGGATTTGGCAAGAGATAGAGATTATGATCACTTGATCATAATTGGCAACAACGACTCATAGTTTGCTGCAAGGCAAACCCTTACAACAAAACAACATCCTTTTGCAAAAACTCAAAAGATCTCAGGAAATACGACGATGCTTCTAAGTCCGCCATACAAACCATAAATTGGTTCCCCATGTAAGAACACATAGCTCACATTATGCAAGCCTTTTGCCGAGAGAATTCAGATATCAACTTGGCTGACTCAATAGATATAATCCATCCGAACATATTTTACTTTGTAATAGCTTCTTCAAAAATATGTCCAATGCTAAAAAGCCTGTGATCTTACCCCTAATTCTGTTGCTCAGTTTGCCGAAGTTAGAGATCCAATCATATTGCAAAGAAGAGGAAGACCCATGAGGGCATAAAATAATTCTACACAGGGGGACCCTTCCAGATTTGTACTGCGTGTTGTTGTGGTCACTGTGTTGTGAGAGGAACGGGCAAAAACTCCAAGACCTGTCCTAAATGCTCCAGCATTATGGTAATCCAAAGGCCAGTCCTCGAAGAGCCAGCCTTGGAAGGAACATCAGATGCAGATCCTGTTTCTTTAAATAATTCTTGCAGTTGAAAAAGAAGAACTGTAATTTGTGGAACTTTTGGAGGAAACCATTAGAGAAAGACACCTGTTGGAATAGAAATTTATGATTACCTTTTAAAAATTTTGGTCGTGTATTTAGCAATTTTTGTCGTGTATTTAGCAAAACCCTTTTTTTCGTCTTTTAAAATTTTGGTCTTGTATGCAGCAATTTTCGTCGTCTATTTAGCAAAACCCTTAATATCGATAGGGTTTTGCTAAATACACGTCGAAAATTAATAAATACACGACACAAATTTTAATAAGACAAAAAATTCGAACACACGACAAATCGCTAAATACACGACGGGTCTTGCTAAATACGGAACAACCCGAAAAAATTGACATTAAAAAGTTTTGGTATTTAATCATGAATAACAAACAACTTTTTGATTTAACATCACCTCCTTCAGCAGAATTTGATGGTGCACAAGAGCTGCTTCAATACTGCAATAATTATGCAAAACATGCAGTGGCAACCCAAAATTCCATAAGAGAGAAAAATATCACAATCAAATGTGATTTTGGAGGAAAGTACCAAGCAGTTCAAAAACATCCAATCGCAAAAAACAAAGACAAACATCATCTAGGCTCAACAATTGTCAATCTCATCCAAAAGTCAGTCCTTGAAGAGCCAGCCATGGAAGGAACATTTGATGCCGATCCTGTATCTTTAAATTATTCTTGCATTGGAAAGGAAGAACTATTGATTTGTGGAACATGTGCCTGTTTTTTTTAAATAATTCTTCCAGTTAAAAAAAAGAACTGTGATTTGCGGAACTTGTGGGGGAAAACATTACAGAAAACACCTTGTTGGAATAGAAATTTGTAATTCTCTTCAAAAAATTTGGTCCTATATTTAGCAGTTTTCGTCGTGAAAAATTTGTGTCGTGTATTTAGCAATTTTCGTCGTGTATGTATTTAGCAAAACCCTTTTTTTCGTCTTTTAAAAATTGCGTCGTGTATTTAGCAAAACCCTATCGATAAATCATCTAAAAATTTAGTTTTTAAATTAGCAGCATAGTCAGTGTTGATTAACCAATGGTGATGGAGATGTCAGTTAAGCAGAAGGTTCGTTAGCAAGCCTGCTGTCACAATCTCTTACAGGTTCTAGTACACTTCTTGTTGGGAATATGTTTTACTGTGCCAGGGTATTACTGGTATATGTAAGAATCCTGTTTGTGGCCAAATTGTATAAGCAATGGCTGTCTTGCTGGCTACAGACTGGATGTAAGTATATACAATCCAATGTGCGTGCCACTTGAGAATTCTTGGGACTTGGCTCGTCATGAGCCTGGAAATAGCTAAACTGTGGTATAGTGCAATTCTTCTTATAGTCAAGATGCTGCTTGGTGAGAATTTTAATAGGAGGAGATGCCTCAAATTGGGGGAAAAGAAATTGAGTTTCTCTGCTGTTTCATTTGCCAAATATCTAATAAATATTACAGCTCTTGCCTGAAATGGCAGGCTGTGAAATGGTGTACGCATTTGCTCTTGTAAAGTGCAATTGTTTTGTTCTGCTTCAGGAACATGCTCAGTGGATTTTGCTAGATTGAAATCAATGGAAGGAGTTGCTTGCTCGAAATTCTGGAGTACTGCTTGCAGTTCCTGATCACTGAACATACAACAAATGTAGAATTAAGCATCTGTATATTGGCGAATGACCGTTGTCAATGCCATCTTGTATTACGCCACTTTCCTGTTCGGAATATAGTCGCACATTGAGAACTTGATAGATTTTTTGAAACTGCAGTCAAAATGTCAGAGAGTTAACAAACATAGTATCTATGGCTAGGTCAACATAGTATTGACTTGCAATCAGTTCTCCTGGGATTTCAATAACATCATTCAAAACTGGATCTGGACTTTCGCAGACAGTCTTGCCCTTTAAGGATGCTACATCAGCTCCATATATATTTTCTTTGCGAGATCAACATCTTCTGTCATAACATGACAGTTCTTGTTAGAATTAATCTTGATGATTTTCTTGAGATCTGCAATGGAGGGACAACCCAGAGCATGCAGTGTTAAGGGCTCTCTTGCCTCATGAAACTTGACAGTCTGTGAAGAAATTCTTGTTATCTTTCACCATTTGTACCATTATGATACTAGTATTGTATTTTGGTTTGTAGTAAAGTTTACGCTGTGCAGTCCTATGAAATTTGATGATATCATTTGCAGTATGCATATTGAATGCTATTTCCACTGGGCAATCATAAGTGATGTTATATTTATCTTTCATTTTGGCTAAACTTAAAATGTTTGCCATGCCTTCAACATCAATCCGAAATTCGCCATAGTTTGGAACCTTGACATTGTGGCTTGCTGGTTTATTACCCGCATTAGTCTGCAGAATCATAGTTTCCATGGATGGGGTAATTTCTTGAACCATATTTTGATTACAAAGCAATCTCTTGAATACTTTCTAAAAATCAGACCAGAAAAATACTCTATCATTATTACTTCTTGTTGGTACAGGTTGGGAAGTTTCAGAACTTCCAAGTGTTTCACTGTCAGCTGCAGCCTGATTCAGGATGTTCTGAGCATGTATGACTTCTTTCATCTTGTAATCACCCTATTCTGAATTAGGTTCGCTTTTTATTCTGGACATCTCTTAGAGAGGTGTCCTCTATTGCTGCAACAGTAGCATGAACCTTCCATTTGAGAAGATGAAAGTGCTGACATTATTGTTGATTCATCTGTCACGCTTCAGTTTTAAATGAGGTTTCTGTGTCAGACTTTATCTTATCATTGTTGTTTTGTTTGTACTTGTTAGGCTTGGTCTTGGAATTATTCCAATCATGTGCATTTAGCATCTGAACTGATTCTTTTAATGTTGTAGGATATTGATCTTTCTTGAATCCATGTTGCTACCTCAAAGTAGATAACAGCAATCCATTTCACTCTTTTGTAGTATGATTTCCCGTCCCAGTTGTGCAGTTGTTATGTCGCTTAGATTTCTGAATCTTGTTTTGTAGCTACTCAGTTCCTTGCCTTCCTTTTGGGGAACATTAATGAGACTTCTTATGACATCTATGAGATCTATTCTCATCATAACTCAGTGATTACTCTATGGACTTCAATAGTTGGATTGGATCATTCTTGATTTCAGTATTGAAATCATGTCAGTTCTGGATCTTGTTCTGCAGTTACTCTTGAGGGTCTCACTGCGCTTGACAAATGATGGCACTTTAGCTTTAAGTATAGCATCTGTAGACTCATCTTGATCTTCCGGAATCTTCATCTTCTGCTTTAGATTGTGTCTTCTAAGGTTCAAGGGCCTTGAAATAAAGCTCTGTTCTGTTCTTGAGAGCAGTTGCGATATCTTCACCATTGACAAATTGGCTCGGCATGTGACTCAGTATGAACTTGGTGTTAACCACAAAGTCACTGCCTTGCCTATCTGAACCTTTGATTTAGATGTGCTCCGACATTTTTTGTTTTGATTGTTGCCATGAGGTTGGTTTATTGTTGCTTGGCTTTCTTGAACATTGAACTTGACCTCTGCCTCTTCCAGCCATGTTAGCGCCCCATGTCTGCTTACTTTGCCTCCTCTTCCAGACATGATGGATGTAGTATCAAGCTTCATACCTTAGTGGTTGTTTAAGTAGGACACACCTCTAGGGTACTTTTGTTGTGATTGTGTTGATTCACCAATGGCCATGCAGATGTCAGTTAAGCCACAGGTTCATTAGCAAGCCTGGTGTGACAATCTCCTACAGGTTCTAGTACCTTTCTTGTAGGGAAATAATAGTGTTTACAAGTATTACTGTGCCAGAGTTCTACCGTAGGCTGTCCCCAATCACAAGAAAAGTGACTCTCGGCTTATTTTCTGGCATAGAAGTCGTGTGCATATTTATTCCTTGTCTGTATCTCAAAAGATACTGTTCAACAATTCTCCAACAGTGAGCGAACCAACAGTTTGAAAATCATGTAGTTTAAAAAAAGAGCAATATGGTTAAAATGGGTTATGAGGACAACACATTAAGCGAAGAGAATTCCTAGGCTTCTGGACCCTAAAGTCATGTTCTTACTGAAAGTTTTGAAAAGTAGAACAACAAAATACCAAGAATAGTTCTGAATTCTATCCAAGGAAATCTAATTTAAAAACCGACGGCCCCAAAATCTTCAAGATTATTTCATTCTCATTGGTAATAAATGGGTGCTTGCGAAATATTTGGTGGTTGTCCATAGACGGCATTATGTTGAGGAAGAGTTTAAGAAGGGTGGTCGAAAATCTTTCGGTATTTGTCCACAGCAATTGAGAAGTAGAACTTCATACATACCACTGTAGCCTTTTCATTTCAACAGCTTGCTGATTGGCCCATGACTCTGAACTGTTCGTTGCAAAGGGACCAAGGGAGAGCATGCCTTTTTTCAATAAAATAATCTACAGCATGTAATCTTCCAGTTTGCTTTCAAGATGAGCTTTTATATGATCTGGAAATATAAAAGCATAGAGCAGCCTTGAAATCAGACATGAGAACTGTTGTTTTAACTTTTTTAGTTGGTTGGCGGACTTCTATAATTGATCAAAAAAATGATTAGATTGAAGCACACATTTAATTTCTATCTCTCTTCGTATCTTATTACTTAAAGTATTACATCTATCGTAGGATGTTGAGGTCCAATTTATCTTCCTAATTCATTTTTCGAAGAATGATTTTTTATTATTGTAATCTGTTTACTACGTAGAAAAAAATAATATAGGTAAAAAAGTATAGGATAATCAATCAACGAAAGACGGATTAAAATGAAATACACAGTTTGCGGAATTCAATTTAAAAACCAAAAAGTCGCGAAATCAAATTAGAAAAGTGTATAACACAGAAAACAGATTTACTAGCTCATATTTTTAAACTGAATAAAATATGTAGAATTGTTGGGAATTGATGATGTAATGGCACAAGTGCTTTGGACAAGACATTTCTTATTGTCACAAGGGGACCAAGTGCCCACCACAACAAAATTATTGGCTGAGAATGGAAAAGCTTCAAACTCAAATAGTACAAATCATGTGGAAGTCAGATATTTTTTTGTAACTGACAAAATAAAGAAAGGCGAAGTCAAAGTAGGATGAAGCGGATTTCTTCACAAGGCTGTTGCAGGGCAGTATATTCAGAATAACGAGGAACACCTTACTAAATCGACCCGACTGCCGAAAAATTTTTTTACGTGCACAGTAGGTTTGCTAAGTATAATGGAATATAACAAATGAAAAGCTAAAAACTAACAACAGGATAAGATAAGGAAAGAAAGGAAAAGTCGAAAAGAAGACAAAAGGGATCGATATTTCTACAAGTCTAGGCGTTCCTCTGCAACATGCACATATTGGGACACAAATGATCCCAAATATTGCATAAAGTCCATGCTTATTAGGCTCTTGTGCTGAGTAAAAGTTCTGAGAAAAAAGAAATGCAGAACTTAAATCTAACATGCTACAAAAATATCTGACTTCGATTTTGTACTGAAAACTCGCGCTATTACCTGTACCAGAAAATCGTGGCATTCATTTGCAAGCAAGCAGATATTGGGAACGAAAAGTTGCGGCTTTTAGTCACACCAAAGCGTAATAAGTTGAGACATGCTAAGAGTTATGTAGGTTTGCAATTCTTGAGAGTAAAGAAAGCGTATGAAATGGGGCTGCAAGCGAAGGAATCCGAACTCGCCTGTGCTCAAAGCTTGCCTTTTGCACGCTTTTTGAACCTTTAATTTTAAAACATTAAAAAACCTTCTAACGTAGATGAAACCCACATACATGAATAAATACATACTCACGCTTACTAAATTTACACTTAACAATACATGTGCTCTAAAATCCATGTTATCATATTCAATATTTCTTAAAAATATAGCTTTCGACATAAACGTCAACCAAACGAATTGGTATTGACATTTTTCTGAGGCGTCGCAAGTCATTTCGAGAAAAATCATATGCAAAATGAGTTACTGCTGTGTACGCCGTTTTTAACATTCTATCGCCTTATCAATCCTAATAATACGCATAAATTAGAGAAGGGGGTTGTCTCAGGTATGTTCGTAGATGTGTTTGTTCCATCTGAAACCAAAGGTTCAACAACGGGAGACTCTGTGAAGTTCAACTGTCTTGCAATAAATATCTACAACACATGACACAATACAATATATTGTTGAAATTGATCTTCGATTACTTCTTGAGAATAGTCGGGTCAATCATATCTGGCCTAAATGGTAAAACAAACGCAAACGCGCAAAAGGATGTGGCTTCACTCCGAGACCTTACCCAGTTGTATCTGACATATCATGGTCACTGAATTTCAATCTACAATCACCTTATCTGCCTGGTATGATTTCAGAAATTGGAATCTCCAATCCATATGAAATTATTAGGATAAGTAAATTGATTGTCTCCTTGGACAAGCTGCGTTGCTGCATATTCCGAAGTCAAGAAAGCAGGAAGCTATTGAAGGACTTGACGAAAAGTGCACGATAAGAAAAGTATTGGTAGTTTTTAGTTTTTCTTTCAGTAAGAATTCAAGCTTGAAAATTATCTAATAAGTTTCAGGTTCGATCGAATTTTTTGCAGCATATTAAGTTTCGATGAATGTCCAAATGAAGTGATA
>Ga0075154_10002214_pt1 | contig 12876 bp, 11 predicted proteins | sample JI71714BDNA_FD_70965 | JGI IMG/M metagenome (GOLD analysis project Ga0075154, IMG submission 70965) | Wastewater effluent complex algal communities from Wisconsin, to seasonally profile nutrient transformation and Carbon sequestration -... | ecosystem: Engineered > WWTP > Effluent > Algae... | reverse complement strand
TTATAATAGAATATAATAAACTCAGTGCTATACCAAAACTAGAGCAAACTTTGAGTAGCATTATAGCTCAGGAGCTTAACCATGTCTAATTTCGGGGGGAAAGGTCAGATCGGGATGACGTGTTTTTTAAGTATCTAGGTCACTCTTACGCGCTTTTCCCTCAAGAAGATTTTGCCCTGGCACCTCTAGCATAATCTTTGCTTCATCTTTAGATGCAAAAAATATAAGCAACCTATTCCTTACTTCTTCTGCAGCATTTTCGGTTAAAATAATAGCCGATTCTTGTCTTAAAATTGAGTTGGAATAAAGTGAAAAATTAATGCTGTAAGAACTCATTTTTTTAAAATTGCCATAGGTTAAAGTCTTTAAGGATTTTTTATCAATTAACTGATAACTAACAGCAATATTTTGTGTCTCTCTTAAAATATCAGAGTTAGGCATGATTATATTGTAAGATCTAGAAAAAGCTAAACTAGTATTTAAAATATATTGTGGCTCCTTCTCCGCTGGGAAAAGAGTTTTCAGATGCTCATAAAAATGCGCTCCCTCAACTGTATCAATAGGAGCTACTTCGATTCCTGCAAATTGTTTTAAAGTAGTGTCATATTTTTTGTACGCAGGCCTGAAACCACAAGATGACTGAACTAAAACTAAAAAAAATAGCCACAATAATTTGTTATATCTTATCTTAGCTCCAAGAATCTTCATTATATCAGATTATCTGTTTTAACTTTTCTTGAAGAACATAGCTAGAAGCAGCAACAATGTTGTTTTTGACATAAGCACCCCCGCCTGACTCGTAAATAAAAAGTTCAAATCCTTTACATAAAAGCGGTTTATATGGAATAATTTCGCAGTCCGATTTCCCACTTATTAAAGTGGCAATTTGGTAACTGCAAGAACCGAACATCCTAATATTAGAAGAAAGTTTTTCAGTAATTGCTAATCTAGCATGATCACACCCGACAATAATGTCGTCTAATTTATCAGTTTTAGAAATCCTTAACCTAAAAGTTCCAGAAAAATTGCCAAGTTCTTTTTGAAGCCAAGCGCCTTTACCTTTTTCAGTATGGTATGTTTCGCCCAGAGCTGGAAAGTTCATCACCGCTTTCTCAGCAAAATATTGCGACTCTTTTTTCCTTAGCACTGTAACTAAAATTGCAAAAAAAGGTATAGCCCTAGAAAAATTATCAGTTCCTTCCAAAGCTTCAACAAATATTATATCGTTAGTATTAACATTGGCATTAGCGTTGACATCCTCCTCGCTAGCCAAATTTGAGTCTAATTCTTTTGCTGCCAATTCTTGGCTAATAATATTTTTGTAATACTTACCTAAAGATTTCTGCAAATTCTCCAAAGACCGAATTTTTGCCTTAGCAACAAAAGCATCAGTACCCCTTTTGGAACCTTGCAAATTTTCAAGTTCCAAATAATCGCGACGCAAAGATTTCGATGCGTCCCTTACTCCATCAATGAGTAAATTGATGCTGATATTTCTCATCATTCAGCTCTTTTTACAAAAGTGGAATCTTCAGTTCGAACAATTATCTTTTCTCCTGTAACTAAATAAGGCGGCACCATAACCCTTATCCCATTGGACATAATGGCTGGTTTGTATGAAGAAGTAACAGTGGAACCTTTGATTACAGGATCAGTTTCGGTGATTTCTAAAATCACTGTCTGAGCAAGATTCACACTAAGAGGCTGATCCTGATAAAATTCTACCTCAACATTCATACCATCTTCTAAAAATGCAAGCTTATCTTTCATTATTTCTTGATCAATCATTATTTGTTCAAAAGAATCTGGATCCATAAATACCAAATGATTATCTTCTTTATAAAGATACTGCATCGTTTTCATTTCCAAAAATGCTTTTTCAACAGTTTCAGATGAGCTAAAACGTTGATTAAGTTTACTACCTGTTCGTAAATTTTTCATTTCTACTTGCACATAAGCTCCACCTTTGCCAGGTTTAGTATGTTCAGGGTTTTTGCTAACTATCCATAGCTGACCTTCGAAATCTAAGATATTACCGTTTTTAATATCGTTTGCTGAAATTCTCATAATTTATTCTTTAAAATTTTTGAAGTTGAACAAAGTAATTATAGGAGCAGAAATGAAAATTGAAGAATAAGTACCAATTAATATCCCAAAAAATACTAATATACTAAAACTTCTTATAGCCTCTCCACCATATATTATTAAAGCAATATTTGCTAGTAAAGTAGTAAGCACAGTGATAGTTGTTCTAGACAAGGTCTCGTTGATGCTCATATTAATTATTATAGTTGGAGATTTCTTATTGTACTTCCTTAAATTCTCCCTGATCCGGTCATAAATCACAACAGTGTCGTTCACCGAATAGCCTATTATTGTCAAAATAGCTGCAACAGTACTTAAGTTGAAATCTAGTTTAGTAATACTCATAAAACCGAGGCTTAAAACCGCATCATGCACTAAAGCAGCCAGTACCCCAAGTGCAAATTGCCACTCGAACCTTATCCAAATGTAGCACATAATAGCCAAAAATGACAATAACATAGCCATAACGCCAGAACTAATCATTTGATCGCCCACTTGCGGACCAACGAAGTCTACTTTTCTATACTCAAATTCATAAGGAAAATGTGTTTTTAGAGTTTCTTTGATTAAATCAATATTATGCATGAGTTTTTCTTCGCTGCTAATCCCAGCTCTCAGAGAAACATCATTATCACTACCGAAATTTTGTAAGACTATTTCACCAATATTTAATTCATTCAATACGCTACGCATTTTAGGTAAATCCGGAACTTGATTTGTTCGTATTTCCATGCTGATACCACCTGCAAAATCAATTCCAAAATTGAATTTGTGAAAGATAATTAGCAGTATACTGATAGTAAACAAAAAAAGCGAGATCCCATAATTAATATTCTTGATTTTCATGAAATCAAAATTCGAATCAGAAGGAAACAATTTTAACGGAAAAATTTGCATATTTAAAAAGTGTTTTTGTGTTGCTAGTTAGATTAAATCAGTCATTTTCAAATTTTTTATACAATTCTTCGGAGAGTTCGTAATTGCCAAAAACCTTTTGCACATCATCACTTTCCTCTATAGCGTCTATCAACTTAAATAGCTTATTAGCTTTTTCTTCATCCTCTACTAAAACAGTATTTTGAGGTTTCCATTCTATTTCAGCTTCTAATGGAGCTCCAAATTTATTAGTCAAGTAATCTATGCAGTCAGAAAAGGAGTCGATCTCTGTATAAATTACGTGTTCTTCTGCATCTGAAACAACATCGCTCGCTCCAGATTCAATCGCAGCTTCCATTATTTGATCATTAGTTGCAATCGATGTGTTATAAACAATTTTACCTAAATGATCAAACATAAAGCTTACACTGCCAGACTCTCCAAGGTTTCCACCGTATTTGGTAAAACAGCTACGAACTTCCGATACTGTGCGGTTTTTATTATCCGTTAAAGTCTCAACAATAATGGCTAAACCCCCTGGTAAAAATCCTTCATATCTCATTTCAACGTAGTTATCAGTAAGCCCTGGATCTGTCGCTTGTGATATAGCTCTGTCGATCCGTTCTTTCGGTAAATTTTGACTTCTTGCCGCTACTATGCTGTTCCTAAGCCTTGGGTTGCTTATCGGGTCAGCTCCGCCAATTTTTGCAGCAGTAATTATCTCTCTTACCAGTTTAGTAAAAACCTTAGCCCTCTTTTTATCTTGAGCTCCTTTTCTATGTTGAATATTTTTAAACTTAGAATGTCCTGCCATAGTTTTTTTTATTTATCTCTTACAGTTTATTTATCATACTGAACTATCTGCGGTATATATATACTCTGCTTATTACTTAAACAAACCCACAATTTCATAAGCTGCCATTTTAAAGAAGAACTGTAATAAGGCAATTGTTTTTTATTATTAATACGTATTTATTACGCTGCATCATCGCATTTTTCATATTTTATCGTTTCATAACCAAGTTCTTTTGCAGTAATGAAGGCCGAATAGTCATCATAAACATCAACAATTATTCTTTCTATTTTTGAAGGGAATTCATCTTGTAGTTTTTTAAAAATGTAATCAATGACCCTTATACCATAATATTTAGTACTTCCTTGTGGGTTACTTAATATTACTTTTTCATTTATTTGAGCTAGATATTTCCTAGCTTCTGCTAAAGTTTCCACTTCGTAAATTGCAGTTTTCATAAAAGCCTCTATTATAAGCTTCTTATTACTTTAGTAACTACCCCAAAAATTTTGATTTCTGCATTATTTGAAATAGGAATAATTTTAAAATCAGGATTTTCTGGTACTAAATAAGGTTTTTTATTAATGTAAGAAAATTTTTTAACCGTTACCATGCCATCTAGACAAGCTACTACAATTTTTCCTTCAATTTCAGTGATGCTACTATCTACCACCAAAAGATCTCCCTCATATATTCCCGCATCAATCATTGACAACCCAGAAACTCTTACGCAAAATGTAGTCTTAGGATTATCAATTAGTAGGCTGTTCATATCTAGCATATCTTCGATATGATCTTCAGCCAGGGATGGGTAGCCAGCCTCTACTGAAGAGCTAAATAGGGGTATTCTATAACCGCCGTTAATTGAGTAATTTTTTACATCATCTATTAAATGTTCTGGTACTCTTATAGCCTTAGTGCTAGTCCCATACTTGCCTTGACCCTTTGGGCGACCAGCTCCGCTTCTCTTTCCCCCGTGGTTCATTTTTCTTCTCCATATCTTTTTTTAAAAATTAATCTTGAAATATGTACATTTATCTTGTAACATACATTTATGAAATAGGAAAGGATTTTTTATAAAAATTTGAGGTACAAATTTTATGTCAAAAAATAAAATACAGTCAAACATGGCTTTGTCAAGTCTAGTAGTCGTTGGAGTTAAATTGATTAAGAATTTAGGAGATTTGATGATAAGAAGCAAATTGTCTGAAGCAAAATTTGTGTCTCTTTTAGTATTTTTGATTTTGTACGATCTTTATTTATACGATTTTAGTCTGGCTGAATACAGTACTAACAGTTTGTTTGAATTTTATTTGAATGCAAAATAGTATGAGAGAAATAGAGATATATTTAAAAATATTCATAAATAAAATTATTGCTCTGTTGCTTGAACATCAATATTATCAGGTTTTAATGAATCTAAAGTTATATTTACTAATGGATATTGAAGCGTTAAAACAAAGATACAATTATCAAGCTGCAACTCAAGTAATGCAGCAATATTTAGACGTAAAATTTGCCAATTTCGAATGTATTGTTTTATTCCGAATGGGAGATTTTTACGAGTTGTTTTATGAAGATGCGGTAGAAGCCGCAAAAATTCTTGGCATTGCCTTAACTAAAAGGGGAAAAACTGAAGATGAAGAAATTCCGATGTGTGGTGTGCCATTCCACGCTCTTGAGAATTATCTTCATAAGTTACTGGAAGAAGGTTTTAAAGTTGCTATTTGCGAGCAAATGGAAACCCCGGAAGAAGCAAGAAAACGTGGGGGTTATAAGGCTGTGGTTCGACGAGAAGTCACCAGGATTATCACTCCTGGTACTTTGACGGAAGATTCCCTCTTAGACGAAGTAAAACCTAATTATCTTGCAAGTGTTGTGGTAACAAAAAATGAGGCAACGATCTGTTATCTTGATCTTTCTACTTCTAAATTTTTTATTATTAATACGCATCTTGATCAACTAATTACAGAGCTTAGCAGAATAAAACCCAGCGAAATATTAATTAGTGATAAATTAAGATCTGAGCGTCTTAGTTATGATATAGAAATAGCTTTAGAGCTTCATCTTTCTTTTCAAGTAGATAGTTTTTTTGCAGAGAAGAAATGCGCAAAAATTATAGAAAATTATTATAATATTGCTTCTATTAATTCCATTGGAGAGATTAATAGTTCAGGGATTAGTGCCATGGGTAGTATTATTGAATATGTTTGTTTGACTCAAAAAGCTAATTTGCCCAAATTAGCTTTTCCTAAGTTGTTAAATACCAAAGATTTTATGGTTATAGATACGTCAACGCGTCGTAGTCTGGAGCTAACTTCATCGGCTAATGGTGGGGTTAGGGGGAGTTTATTTTCGGTTGTAAATAATACTATTACCAAAGGTGGTGCAAGGTTATTATATGAATATTTAAGCGCTCCGCTTGTTAAATTAGAGAAAATAAAGACCAGGCTCAAGATCACTGATTTCTTTTTTCAAAATATTGATTTAACTAAAAAGATAAGAAAAACCTTAGCTAAAGTTACCGATTTGGAGCGTGCTATTACTCGTATTCAAATGCAAAGAGGCTCTCCTAGAGATTTGCTTAGCATTAAAGATACAACTATTTTAGCTGAACAGATAAATGCTCATTTTCTTGCATCGGAGGGGATTATTTTATCGCAAAATCTTGAAGCGCTAACTAGGCCAATGATTGGTAATTCAGAAATTGTTAGTCTAATTTCTGAAGGGATTAGGGAAGATGCTCCAAATGGCATCAATGAGGGAGGAATTATAAAACTAGAGTTCCATCCAAAAGTAAAAGAGTTGCAGGGGTTGATTAATAATGGCAGAATATTTATTGAAAAGCTAAGAGATCAATATCGCAGAGAAACTGGTATAGACAGTTTGAAGATTTCTAGCAACAATGTTATTGGATTGTTTATTGATATCACTTCTAGAAATGCTAGCAAAATTACCCATGAAAAATTCATTCATCGTCAAACAACTGCTAATTCTGTCCGTTACACTACTTTAGAGCTTCAGGAGCTCGAAAGTAAAATGCTAAACGCCAGAACTTGCTTAATTGGTTTGGAAAAAGAGATTTATAATGAAATATGTGCAAAAATTATTAATCATTCCGTAAAATTATATCAACTTGCTATGGCTTTAAGTAGTTTGGATGTATTTACCAATTTCGCTTTCATAGCTTATGAATTTGACTATTGTAATCCAGAATTATTAGATGATTTTAGTTTTAATGTAGAAGATGGTAGGCATCCTGTTGTTGAAAGATTTTTAAAAAATACAAACCAAGGATTTGCTAAAAATGGATGTAATTTGAATTCAGATAAGAGAATTTGGTTACTTACTGGACCAAATATGGCTGGAAAAAGTACGTTTTTAAGGCAAAATGCTGTTATAGCCATCTTGGCTCATATTGGCAGTTTTGTGCCGGCTAAAAGTGCTAAAATAGGTGTAATTGACAAAATTTTTAGCAGAGTTGGGGCTGGGGATGACTTAACCAGAGGGCAATCTACTTTTATGGTTGAAATGATAGAGACATCAGCGATTTTGAATCAGAGCAGTAATAGATCTATGATAATTTTAGACGAAGTTGGTAGAGGAACTTCGACTTACGACGGTGTTGCAATAGCGTGGTCGGTATTAGAGCATATACATGATAAAATCAAGGCTCGTTGTTTGTTTGCAACTCATTATCATGAATTGACGAGTTTAGAGAACATATTGCCTGGTTTAGCAAATTATACAATTGATATAAGACAAGATTCAACTAATGGCAAAATACTGTTTTTGCATAAAATAATCAAAGGTTTTGCCGACCGTTCTTATGGAGTTCATGTTGCTGAAATGGCTGGTCTTCCAGCTGCGGTGACTAGAAGAGCAAATAACTTATTGGCGAAATTTGAAAAAAATAGTGATAAGCTAAACAGAGAATCTTTTAAAAACGAGTCGTTTAATTTAAGTTTATTTGATGTTGCTGATAACGACCATTCTCGATATGATATGAAAGAGAAAAATACAACAGAAGAGTTGCGAAAAAATGCCCAGATGGAGCAGCAACTTGACAGTGAAGAGGTTAAAAAGTACAAGGTCGTTTACGACGTAGTTGCTAAGCTAGACCCTAATAAACTATCTCCAAAAGAAGCTTTGGATCTTGTCTATAAAATAAACGAAATGATCTAAAAAATGGGTGTATTTGTGGTGATTTGCATTTTGCAATAATTTAGTATTTAGTAAAAATTATCGATAAAGGAGTTGTTGTCAAATGTGGAAAAGTGTGTTGTCAAAATTTTTGTCTACTAAGCTCATGATTTACAGAGCCTTGGTTTTTAGATTTTTGGTTTTTGGATGCCTAGTTTTTGGTGCATTGTTATTTTCTTTTACCAGTAATAGCTTTGCTTATGATGATGTAAGTTCTAATAATACAAAACCAAGATATCAGTATAATTTAACCATAGACGGAAATATGTCATCCGTCAGTAGTGCTGATCTAGCGATGTCTGCAATAGAGTCATACAGATATGTAGATGATTATGTACTTGAAAAATACGATAATTTTTTGATAAAAGCTGCAGCTTATGTCTCAAAATTTTTAGTAACTAGTTATATAATGGTTGCTAATCACGAAATAGGTGGGCACGGAGCAAGAGCTAGAGAGTTTAACTGGCAAGTAACGGAATACAAAGTAACTCCATTTTCAGGTTATACGAATGTTATGGTTCCTCTGCCTTACCATGTGCAAAGAATTATAGCTTTGAATCTTGGCGGAATGCAGGCAAGTCATTTGTTATCAGAGAAGATCCAGGACAGAGCCTTTAGTGCAAATTCAATAAACCCTACTTACGGAGTAGGTTATGTAGTTACGAGGATGGATCAGCTGGAATATATTTTAGGTCCTAGGACAATGAAGGAGAAATTGGATACCCAGTCTGGTGATGATGTTACGGCTTATGTTCGTGGTATTAACTATTTATATGGTCCAAACTACCTAACCCTTAGGAAACTTCGTTATGCTACTAGGTTAGATTTGCTTGATCCATTTTTGTTTTACTCTCTATACTCCTATGGAAAAAATTCTGATATGGAAATCCCGATGATAAAAATGGGAGCTGTGCGTTATTTACCGGCTACGAAATTAGTACTTACTCCTTATGGTATTGAAAAAAGGTTGATTAATCACATTGTTGTTGGAGACAAATATTTCCGTTTTAACTTGTCTTATGGGAATAACAAACAGAAATCTTATAATGCTTCATTAAAAACTAATCAGATTATAAATTGGGGTGTTTATTCATTTGGGACAGAAGTTGCGCTATGGTCTCAACCTCAAATGTTAATAGCAAGGCCGGTTAAGGCTAAAGTAAAAAAAGGTGGGCTGATTTCTCTTCAAACGGAGATGCCTCTTGTCAAGGATATTCAAGGTCTTATATCTGTTGGTTATAAAACTGACGGATTTATGGAAGGTATGCCTTTAGAAAAATCTGCAATGATAAGAGTTGGGATACAAGTTAATTTGCCATAAAAAAGAGCAGGGGGAAGCTCTAAATGACGACATTTAAGAGATTAGAATATGAACAAGAACGTGAACAATGTTTATTTATAATAAAGACAAAAAGAAAATGCTAAAGAGAGTGTCTGATAATGTTGACTTTTGTAATAATTGGGATAACATCTAGGATTTGGGGAAACTAATTTTAAGCAATTTTTAGGCTAAATTATTTTGTTGGTTTGTTATAAATGTTTACTTGGGTTACTTGGGTTATATTTTTAGTTGTCAGAAATATTTATAACAAACATAATTTTTTGGGTATTTAGATACTTTGAAGTAGAGCTATGAAACTTCCAGCAATTTGTATAGAAAGACCTGTTTTTACTATTGTTCTTAGTCTTATAATCATGACTTTGGGAGGTATGTTCTATACCAAATTGCAAATAAGAGGTACTCCGAATATCAATCCACCAATTATCTCAATAAGAGCTGAGTACCAAGGAGCTGATGCGCTTTATATGGAAAGGCAAATTACCACTCGTATGGAGAAGGAGCTAAAGACTTTGAAAAATTTAGACTTTATGTCTTCACAAAGTGTTGTAGGTGCTAGTAATATTACGCTTTCATTTAAGCTAGATACTGACATTGAAATAGCCTTAAACGATGTTCGTTCTAAAATTTCGGATCTTAGTCCTATATTTCCTGATGATATGAAACCACCTTCTGTGGCAAAGCTTGACTCAGATAGTTGGCCAAGTTTTTGGATTAGTATCAATAGTGATAGGCATGATAGCCTTGAGTTGACTAGAATTGCTGACGATAAAATAAAATCAGTGCTTGAGAAATTGTCAACAGTTGGTAATTCAAAAGTATTTGGAGCTAGATATTATTCCATGCAAATAGAGCCAAATAATGCAAAATTATTTCAGCATAAAATATCTCCTTTTGAAATAGAGCAAGCTATTAAGGCTCAGAATAAAGACTATCCAGCTGGAAATATTAAATCTGAAGTCAGAGACTTTACCTTAAGGCTCAGTGCTTCGTTGAATAGTCCTGAAGAATTTGAAAATATTATTTTAAAGAAGTACCAGGATGGGACTATAGTCAAACTTGGGGATGTAGCCCGTGTTTCTCTAGATGCTTTGGAGAATGATGTAATTTTGCGTTATAATGGTAAAAGATCTATGGCTGTGGGGCTTGTAAAGCAATCGACAGCTAATGTTATTGAACTCTCCGATAGTGTTAGGGCGGAGCTAGAAAAGATACGTTTGGATTTGCCGGCGGGGGTGGAAATAGACGTAGCTTATGATGCAGCGATTCCTGTGAAGCAGTCAATAAGGGAGGTGTATTTCACCATATTTGAAGCGATAGGTTTGGTTGGATTAGTGACTTACATTTTTCTTGGTTCAGCAAAAATTACGCTAATTCCGCTAATTACTATTCCTATTTCTCTTGTAGGTACATTTACAGCAATGTATTTTATGGGATTTTCAATTAATACTTTTACGTTGCTTGCGATGATTTTAGCGATTGGGTTGGTAGTTGATGATGCTATTGTGATGCTGGAAAACATTTTTAGACATAGTCATGAATTAGGAAAAACGCCAATGCAAGCAGCTTATGATGCTTCAAAAGAAATAGGGTTTGCTGTAATTGCTATGACTATAACTTTAGCTTCAGTGTTTTTGCCCATTGGTTTTATGGAAGGGTTTCTTGGGAAATTATTTATTGAGTTTGCTTGGACTTTGGCTTTTTGTGTATTATTTTCAGGTTTTGTAGCTTTAACCCTTACTCCTATGATGGCAAGTAGGATGATAAGCAAGTCACAGCAACCTAAGCCGATGATTTTGCGTAGTTTTGACTTTTCTTTGAGCAAGGTGCAAAATGCTTATCTTTATTTCTTAAATTTAGCTATCAATCATAAAAGAATATTCTTTTTGATTTGCGCTTCATCGATAGCTGTTTTGGTAATAGGTTTTAAAAACGTAAATAAGACTTTTGTTCCTGAAGAAGATGAAGCTTTTATCCAGGTGTTTTTTAATGGTCCCGAAGGTTCTAGTGTTTTGGAGTCGGAAAAAAGTGTCATTTTAGCTGAAGAAATTATGAAACGGGATAAAGATATACATGGTTTTTTTGTAGTGATTGGTTGGGGTAGTGGTGAAAATGGTATGGCTTTTGTACCTCTTACTGACTGGGCTAAAAGATCTAGATCTCAGGGCGATATAAAAGCTGATTTAAACCAGCAATTTTCTACAATAGCTGGAATGTCGATATTTGCGGTCAGTCCGAGATCTCTTGGTACTGGTGGTTCTGATAAGATGGTGTCATTTAATTTACAAAGCTCCCTTGAATATGAACAACTTGATAAATTATCTAGTAGTTTCGTGGATAAAATGAGAGTAAATCCAGTTTTCCAGAATGTGGAGAGAGATTTTAAAGCTTCAACTCCGACTTTAGACATCATAGTTAATCGTGAAAAAGCTTATAGATATGGGGTAAATCTTGAAACTATTGGCCGGACAGTTCAGTATTTGATTGCTGGGCGCCAGGTTGGAGATTTTAGGATGGGTAATGATATATATGATGTGATGATTAGATATTCAGAAGGTCAAAGAAAAAGCCCAGAAGATTTGAAAAGAGTTATAGTTAAGACTGATGAGGGTAATATTTTGCCTCTTGAGTCAATAGCTGAAATATTGGAAAAAATAACTATTAAAGAATATAACCACTATAATACTTCTAAATCTATAACAATTACGGCTGACCTTGGTGAGGGTAAAAATTTAACGCAAGCGGTTAGTGCTATAGAAGAAATAGGAGCAAAATTGGTGGATAAAAATAATACCAAATTAGAGTATCTTGGTGAAATTAAACAAATGAAAGAGTCGTTTAGCGGAATCCTTATCACTTTTGGATTTGCTTTGCTTTTTATTTTCTTAGTTTTATCTGCTCAATTTGAAAGTTTTGGCGATTCGTTGCTCATTTTAATGGCTGTGCCTTTTTCTATTACTGGTGGAGTGATTGCTCTTTTAATTTTTGGTAACACGATAAATATGTACAGTAATATCGGTTTAGTTACTCTGATTGGTCTTATTACCAAAAACTCTATAATGATTGTTGAATTTGCCAATCAATTGCGCCATGAAGGGTTAAAGGTTACTGAAGCGGTAATGCAGTCAGCAAAGTTGCGTTTTCGTCCTATTTTAATGACAAGCATAGCTACCATATTTGGAGCAGTGCCTTTAGTGTTAGCAGATGGTGCTGGAGCGGCGTCTCGTAACTCTATAGGACTTGTGGTGGTTGGAGGAATGATGGTTGGTACTTTCTTTACTATATTCGTAATTCCGGTGTTGTATCAAACTTTTAAAAAAGAACAATTAATAACTCAAGTTTGAACTAGTTTTGCTGTAAAAAGGTCTAGTTCTGTTGATTCAGCAAAGCCAGGGGATGATTTTAGATAACGCAAACTATGGATAAGAAATCTCGGCCATGGCGAGGCCGAGGCGACTATCAGGATCCCGAAATAAATTCGGGATGCTTCCATGATAAGAGTCAAGTTAAAAATTAGGGTTCCAAGCTAAATTATTAGCAATCATAAAGTTAGCCCAAACAACAATTTTACGCATACATG
>Ga0075154_10002213_pt1 | contig 12879 bp, 9 predicted proteins | sample JI71714BDNA_FD_70965 | JGI IMG/M metagenome (GOLD analysis project Ga0075154, IMG submission 70965) | Wastewater effluent complex algal communities from Wisconsin, to seasonally profile nutrient transformation and Carbon sequestration -... | ecosystem: Engineered > WWTP > Effluent > Algae... | reverse complement strand
AGCATTAGCGATATCGATTATTTCGAAATTAACGAGGCATTTGCAGTAGTTGCATTAGCCAACATGAAAGATATGGGTATCAGTCACGACAAAACCAATATTTATGGTGGCGGCGTTTCAATCGGTCACCCAATCGGTAGCTCAGGAGCACGTATTACCATTACATTGTTAAGCGCCCTCCAAAACAATAATGCTCGTTACGGTTGTGCCGGTATTTGTAATGGCGGTGGCGGTGCAAGTGCTATTGTAATTGAAAGAATGTAAGTGAATTAAGCCTGCTGTTACACAAATTTGGATTATACACAACAGGTAGCACAATAAAACGCATAAAAAAACCATTTATATGCCTGAGTTTTACGCTCAGGCATTTTTATTGTTAGACTAAGTATAATATGCAGACCATCAGGACAATAGCAATCGGTTTTCTCCTATTTTTAACAACCGGTTTACGGGCTCAAACTGCCGAAATCAAAGGCATTACCCCCGAAAACCTGATGAAATTGCAACAATATGAAGACACCTTAAAATTTTTAGGTGATTCTATGGTGCAAAGTTTGAGTTGGGAAATTAGAGAAACTGCTTGTATTCAGTTTTTGAAAAAGATGAAGTATGCTTTACTCATCGAAAACTCCTATCTCTACCCTTTTGATTCTATCAAAACAATTTCGATTGTAAAACCTGATGACAATACATTCAGAATAATTACCTGGCAATTGGCGATGAAAGACCATACGCATCGTTATTACGGGACCATTCAGATGAATAATCCGGAGTTAAAAATGTTTCCGTTGATTGATATGAGTCCTTTTATCAGGAATGAACAGGATACCTTGCTTTCAGCGAACAGTTGGTATGGATGTTTATATTTTAATGTGGTAAAACAAAAGTATAAACGCAATACTTATTATTTATTATTTGGATGGGATGGCAATGATATGTTCAGCAATAAAAAAATGGTTGATGTATTAACTTTCGATAAAATGGGTGCTCCAATGTTTGGCTACCCAATGTTTTTGCTGAAAGACAATCCAGACCCTAAAACGCGCATCATTATTGAGTATAAGGAAGATGCAAGTCCGGCGATGAATTATGATGAAAAGGAGAAAATGATAATCATCAGTTATCTGCGACCTGAAAATCCGATGTCGGAAGGCATCTACTTCACCTATATTCCCGATGGCACCTATGTCGGCTTTTATTTCAAAAAAGGCATGTGGCGATTTAAAGAAAAAGTATTTGACCTGGAAATGGATCAGGCGCCTGACTTTACGCCGAAACAAAAAGGTGAAGACCCTAATATTTACATTAAGGAATAATTAGGTGCCGTTAAAGGTGCATTACAATTATCGTCTGATTTCGCTTAAAATGATACCGGTAGCAACTCCTGCGTTCAATGATTCAGATTTTCCAAAACTTGGTATGGTAATCAGATTGGAGCAATGTTTTAGCACCTCAGGCCGAATTCCATGCGATTCGCTTCCAATAACCAGTATACCCGGTTGTTTGAACTTCGTTGTATAGAGGTCCTCCCCTTCCAAAACTGCCCCATAAACCGGCATTTTACAGTCTTTCAAAAAAGTTTCAAGGCCGGTATACAATACATCTACCCTGAAAATAGCCCCCATAGTGCTTTGCACCACCTTTGGATTGTATAATTCTACACAATCATCGCTGCAAATAACTTTATCGATACCAAACCAATCGGCAGTCCGCAAAATGGTACCCATATTGCCAGGGTCATTAATTCCATCAAGGGCGATTATCCAGTTATTTAAGTTTTCAAATTGATGTATAGACACCTTTTTTTGTTTCACTAGTGCCATAACCGGTGGAGCGGTGGACAAGGATGAAATTTTTTCCAGGTCGTTTTCCGATACTTCATGTTGGGGTATATGCGCTGGTATTGTTGCTTTGTGTTCTTTAATCCACCCTGCATTTGCAATTAAAAGAAGCACTTCTGCGTTTCCCAACAGCGCCTCTGTGGTTAATTTCTCGCCTTCTATGATAAATTCATCATAATTTTGGCGATATTTCTTAAGCTTCAGACTTTGTAGATGTTTAATTTCGGCTTTGGTCAACATATCAAATCAATACTTCAGATAATTGCTGTTTTAGCGGTTATTACACCAATTGTTTCAGGGTGTAATGCTACTAAATATCTTCAAGATAATGAATATACCTACAAATCGAGTGATGTCAATTTTACCGGCCCTTTACCTAAAGATGTTGACTCTGCCGACCTTGCAGCAGAGTTAGTGGATTTAAGCAAGTTGGAGGCGAATGAAAAGTTATTGGGTGTGTTTCCCTTAAAAACATGGCTGTATATGTTAGGTGATACGGCTATTGATCATTACATTAAGTATCAGGAGGTTTATGATACCCGATTTATGTTTGTTTTTGATTATGACACTTTATTAAAAAAAATCAAACCGTTATCCAATCCGGAATCACGATTTAGGAACTGGTTGACCAATAAAGCCGGAGAACAACCTCAGTTTATTGATTCAATTCGAATTGCAGAAACGGAGTTACGTATCGGAAACTACCTTTACAATAGAGGTTATTTTAATGCTACAGAATCATCATCCATTAATTATGACCAAATTAAACAAACCGGTAAAGTTACTTATCATGTAGAACCAGGCACATTGTACCGAATGAAAAAGGTATATTATGAAATAGCCGACAAAGGATTACTTTTTAAAATAAATGCCATCCCTACAAAAAGTCAGTTGGAAACAGGCAAACCTATTGACGTTGATTTATTAAAAGCAGAACGAAACAGGTTAAGTGATAATTTGCGAAATGCCGGCTATTATCGTTTCCAAAAAGAATATATTTATTTTGAGGTAGATACAGCATCCGGAACTGACTCACTTGATATTTATGTCCGTATAAGCAATCCTGTCCGTGACACAGTGCATCACCCATTTGAAGTAAAGAACATTTATGTATATCCGAATGCATCAATTGACTACAACCTGTTGGAGATACCCTCATTTGCCAAACACTTTACAGACAGCACCAATGTAAAGCGCGTTAGTAAACAAAAAACACTTCAAAAATATATCAGGACCGACACCACACTTGCGGGAAAGTCCATGATAACTCAATACCATGGAGATCAAATAAATAAAAATGCATTATTGAAGTATTTTATACAAAACGATTCATCTTCTTTCAAGCAATTTACCGTAACCAATAGTGGGAAATTAAAACGAGTAAAACTTAAAAAACTTCGTTCGGATTATTACTTAATAAACTCACCAGACAATTATTCAGCAAAATCAATAGCTAATAATATATTTATTAATCCTGAATCAGCTTATTCCGACTCACTTATTCAAAAAACAGTAGCCTCTTTCTCTACGCTGGGCATGTTTAAGTATGTAACTGTACAGGCAGAGGAGATGTGGGATTCTACGTCATACCTTCAGTTTATTAATTTAATAATACGCCTTGACCCTTTAGAGTTTAAAAGTGTTTTATACGAGATTAATGCCAGCACTACATCCGATTATTTACTAGGTAATTCGATTAATTTAAGTTATACCCAAAAGAATTTATTTCACAGCCTCGACCAATTAAAATTTAATATTAAAGGTGGTATTGAAACACAATTGGGTGGTGAACAAACCTTTATCAGCACTTCCGAATTAAATACAGGTTTATCATTATCGTTGCCGCGGTTTATGTGGCCTGCACCGGTTGATGTACCTAAACGATATTTCCCTAAAACGGATTTAAAATTGAATTTCAATTACGTAAATCAAATTAACGATTTTACGTTATACAATACTTCATTTGAATATGCTGTTTCGGTGTTTGAAACAACCAAAAAGAACAAAGCGCAAAAACAGCACATTTTAAAAATGCCTATTCCTACGGTTAACATTGTTCGTGTGCCGAAAATTTCAGATGCATTTTTAGAAGAACTTAATCAGAACCCTTTGTTAAAACAAAGTTTTGAGGAACAGGTAATCATGGGTTTGGGATATACATTTATTTCGAATACACAACCTACAGGGTTTCATGTATTTGACCATTATATAAGAGCTTCAGCAGAAGTAAATGCACCATTTTCAGATTTTATTCGGTTAGATGCCGATTATCGTTCTTATATTAATATCAATAAATCGAACCGCATTGTTTCCCGCGCATCATTTGGTATTGCTACACCGTATTGGTGGGTGAAAGACAGCACGAACACATTTTACACTGAGGTTATTCCATATGTAAAACAATTTTTTACAGGTGGTGCTTACAGCGTGAGAGCATTTACAGTGCGGAAAATTGGCCCTGGTGGATATGTGAATTACGACACTACAGATTATATAAGAATTGACCAAGTGGCCGATTTAAAATTGGAGTTGAATTTTGAGTATCGCTTCGACATCATTTCCATTTTAGAAGGAGCCGTTTTTTGTGATATCGGAAATACCTTTACCTTAAAAAACGACCCCTTCAGGCCCCATGCGCAATTTAAAATCAACGATTTTTATAAATTGATGGCAGTTGGACCCGGCCTTGGCTTGCGCCTCGATTTCGGATACTTTGTATTACGCGTTGACGCTGCCTACCCTTTATATGATCCTGCATTAGATGGCCCTTACCGACAGGAAATTTATGACTATTACAATGGAATAGGTTTTGACATTCCCGCCAAAAAAGTGGCTATCAATCTTGCGATTGGTTATCCTTTCTAAATCTTTTTTTTGAATTAATTTCGGACTGCCGGAGCAGGTTTTTGAATCGTAATAACTTCCCTCTGTCTGCCTATTTGGTCAGGTAAAGGTTTACTTGCGATGCGTCCGGGCCCTACATTTTGCGAGCCCTCTGCGCATACAATACGTTGCACATTTTTCGCTTTCATAGCTCGCGTTTTTAAATTGTTTAATAATTAGATGTTGCATTAATTGATATTCCATAAATACAATACCGTGCCAATTTCAAAAACGCCCCTTCATTTTTTAGTCAGTTTACCTGTTTTCACCCGTTGTAACCATTTTCGTTTGTATCTTTAGGATGAATTATGTGGCATATGTTAAGTAAATTCTCCTTAGTTAGTTTTTGTTGGTTATTACTCGCCGGTTTACAGGTAAACGGACAACAATATATTTATAATTACAATATTCCATTTACAGAAAATGGTCGCTCCTTAAAATATCCAACTGCGGGAGGTTTAAATAATCCTCAATTTTCAACTATCGATGTTAATCAGGATGGGAAACAAGACATTTTTATGTTTGACCGTTCAGGGAATAAACCTATGATTTTGCTCAACAATGGTAACAGTGGAGAAGTAAATTATACTTATTGGCAAGGTTATGAAAATATTTTTCCAAAAATGTATGATTGGAGTGTTTTATTGGATTACAATTGTGATGGTTTAGCAGACATCATCACCGGATTTGAAAATGGCATTAAAACATATTTAGCAAATTACGATGGCAGCAATATCTATTTTACTGAAGATATTGCAAAAATGGATTTCAAAGAAGCCGGATTTACATTTTTTTTATCTGTAGGTGTAATCGATGTTCCCGGTTTTGCAGATATCAATTTTGATGGTGATATTGATGTACTTACATTTAATATGGCAGGCGGTATAGTTGATTATTACGAAAACAGGCAAATTGAAGATGGGTTACCTTGTGGCAGCTGGGCCCTTGACCACGTTAATTCATGCTGGGGTAGTTTTTACGAAAGCGGCCTTACCTATTCCGTTGACTTAAATAATGATTGCAAAGGTGTTACGTCCACTAATTCAAATGTGCATGCAGGTTCCTCATTTATGATTTTTGATGAGGATGCCGATAATGATATGGACATTGTGCTTGGCGATTTAGCCTTTAATAATTTAAACCGATTAATTAATGGTGGTGATAATACTTTCGCTACCATAACTGAACAGGATACCACATATCCAGAATACGACAAGCCATACGATATTCCAATTTTTCCTGCACCATTTCTTATTGATGTAGACAATGATGGCAAAAAAGATATGTTAGTATCACCAAACAATATTAATCAAAGTGCAAATATTAAAAATGTTTGGTATTACAAAAATGTTGCTGAGGACGAAAAATTTGTTTTTGATTATCAGCAGGATTCATTATTCATAAGTGAAATGGTGGATTTTGGTAGCGGAGCCTATCCTGTTTTTTTTGATTACAATTATGACGGCTTATTAGATATTGTTATTGGCAACAATGGGTATTTCGATTCAGGTGATTACAATGGCATGTTAGCGCTATATAAAAATACAGGAACATCAACACAACCAGAATATACACTGATTACCAGAGATTTTGGCGGTATTTCTGCTTTTGATTTTAATTGGCTTGCTCCTACATTTGGCGATTTAGACGGTGATGGTGATCAGGATTTATTATTAGGCGAGGAAGAAGGTGCATTACATTTTTTTAAAAACATTGGTCCGCCCGACGGACCATCCTCATTTGTTTTACAAACACCCAATTATCAGGGAATAGATTATGGTAAATTTTCCACTCCACAATTAATTGATGTTAATGGTGATGATTTACTCGATTTAATTTTAGGTGAGCAAAATGGTAATTTAAATTATTTACAAAATACCGGAACAGCAGCCGCTCCGATATTTACACTTCAAAGCGAATTTTGGGGGAATGTAGATGTTCGTGCACCTTTACAAGTGTTCGGTTCATCAGCACCATTTTTATTCATAACTGAAGAAGGTGATAAACAATTATATGTCGGTTGTGAAGATGGTACTTTTTATTTATATACACCAACTCCCGATTTAACGGGAGCGTTTACTGAAGTAACAACCAATTTCAGTGGTCTTGATGATGGCAACTATAGTTCCCTGTGCATTGCTGATATTGATAACGATAGTTATCCTGATTTTGTTACAGGAAATTTACGTGGTGGAATTACATTTTATCGCAATACACTTTCCACTCCTGTATTTAATACGCCAGTCGTAAATAATCAGGTTCAACTTTCTCCAAATCCGGTAACATCAAATTTAAATATCACTGCATTAGACAATTGGTTATTTAATAAAATAACAGTGTTTAGTCTTGATGGTAAACTTTGGCAAACAAATAGTTTTGGTTTAACCGACAACTATCAAATTTGCTTGTCGGAATTACCTTCCGGGTTTTATATAGTTACCATTTATGATAATGCTGGTAATAATCAGGTTAAAACCTTTATTAAACATTGAGCTATGAAAAAGGTGTTAGTATTGTTTTCTGTTATTTACTGGTTGAATGCAAATGCACAATATATTCCGAATACGACCATTACTGCAGCACAATATGGTAGCACGTTGGATTTACCATTTATTGGCGGACTAACAGCACCGCAGTTTTCAGATGTAGATGTAAATTTTGATGGCATAAACGACTTATTTATTTTCGACAGAGGAACCTGGTTGCCAATAATTTTAATAAAAGATGAAACGGGTAATTTTACTTATCATCCTGAATACGCCAATAATTTTCCGGCTTTGGAAGACTGGGTGTTATTACGTGATTTTAATTGTGATGGTATCATGGATATTTTCACCTATTACATTGGATCAACACGCGTATATAAAGGAATTGAAGTAGCGGGTGAAATTTATTTCACCCTGGAAAAATCGATGCTGGAATATGCCGATTTTACGGGAACAACAGCATTATATACCAGCAGAACCGATATACCAGCCATTGACGATATTGACAGTGATGGTGATTTCGATATATTATCATTTTCAGTTTCCAATTCAACTATTCGGTTTTATGAAAACATATCAGTTGAATCGGGATTTGGATGTGACAGTTTGTTATTTGAACTCAATGAATTATGCTGGGGCAGTTTATATGAAGGTTTTACCTGCTATGGTGGCGATTTACACGTAGCGTGTAAGGGAGGTGATGCTGTTGAAGATGAAAATGAAGGTGAACGGGCACATATAGGCTCAACAATTGTAACTTACGATCAGGATGGTGACGGAGATGTAGATGCTATTTTGGGTGATAATTCATGCAACAACTTGGTGTATTATCGAAACGGTGGCTCGGCTAGTTCTGCAGAAATGGATGAAAAAGATAGTTTATGGCAATCAAATGGGAAGGAATATAATATGACTGTGTTTCCTGCCGGATTTTTTGTAGACTACGATAATGATAGTGATGGAGATTTAATTGTAACTACTAATGACCACCAACTTGGATTAAATACCGAACATATTTGGTTATACGAAAACTTTAATACGAACGACACATTTGATTTACAGTTTCAAACAGATACTTTTTTAATCAGTGATATTATTGATATAGGCAGTTATTCCAAACCTATTTTTTTTAATTATAACAATGACAATTTACCCGATATTGTTGCCGGCGCAAGCACAACATTTGGCAAATCTGCAACTTTTAAATACGGATTGTGGCTCTATAAAAATACTGGTACAACCACATCACCAAAATTCGAGTTGGTGAGTAAAGATTTTGGTGGACTAAATTCCTATGCACAATCGCATTTAGCTCCGGCAAGCGGTGATATTGATAATGATGGCGATGATGATTTGCTGGTAGGCAATTTTGATGGCAATATTATTTTCCTTGAAAATCTTTCCGGAGGTATTGGCAATGCAGTTATGGCAACTCCGCAAGTATTTTATCAATCTATTGATGTTGGCAGCAATGCAACACCTTGTTTGATCGATATTGAGCAAGATGGAAAATTAGATTTGATAGTAGGAGAAGCCAATGGCAATTTAAATTATTACCATAATACCGGAACTGATTCTGAACCAATTTTTACATTAGAAAGCGAACTCTGGGGAGGTGTGGATGTGCGAGCTGAATTGGCAGTTACCGGTTATAGCACGCCATTTATGTATCGCAATGAAAATGATTCATTGTATTTGTTATGTGGTTCACAAAGCGGTTATGTTCATCAATACAATGAAATTGAAGACGCCTTACTGGGAGAATTTTTTGAAACAACCGATAATTATTACCAATATGATGCAGGTAATTACTTAGCATTAAATGGTGCTGACATTAATAATGATGGCAATATGGAATTTATTACAGGAAATCTCAGAGGAGGTTTTCAAATTTTTGAAAAAGATAAATTTACACCAATTGCATCTCCCGAAATCCCCTCTTTATTGCTTATACCAAACCCTACCAGAGATCAAATACATATCACGTTAAATAATTTTTCAGGAGCAAACAGTATTGTTTCGATTTACAATATAGCAGGGGAAAAAGTGTTGCAATTAAAAAATAACGATAGGCATATCAGTATATCATTACCGGTAACATTTTTACCGGGGATGTATTTTGTGACAGTTACTACAAATCAAACACTGGTTACCGGAACTTTTATCAAATTATAATGATGGATAAGTCCCATTGGAAAAAGCTGGAAAATTTATTTTTAGGTGCAAATATTCAACAGATGTACCCAGGGATAAGCATACAAATTTCAGCCAATGAAGCCTGTATCACATGGCCTGTAGAATCAGGACATTTTCATGGTGGGAATGCATTACATGGTGCCGCTTATTTCAAACTGCTGGATGATGCTGCTTATTTTGCAGCCGCTTCCATACATACCACGTCGTTTCTTGTGACAGGTACGTATTCCATTAAATTTATAAAACCCGTATATTCTGGTGTAATTACAGCAAAGGGAGTATTGGCCGAACCTTCAGGAAAATACTTCAAATCATCAAGCCGTTTGTTTAATGAAACTGGAGAGTTGCTCGCCGAAGGGTCTGGCATCTTTATTCCAACTACTACCTTGTGGTCCAGTCTGAAGGCTTACCATATGTGAATTGTCACGAAATCAGGTTTTTTGTATCCTTTTTACTGACAGATTTTTCTATCTTTATCACAAATAAACGATTACAAATGAAAAAATTAGCTACTTCACTCCTCTTTTTATTCGTAAGCACCTTGGCAGTAAAGGCTGTTGGACCAGATAAAGCAACCATTGCGACCATTAACGAAAAAATGGTTATCACACTTCCAACCAATGTGCCGCAATCAGACACTTACATGATAGATATCTCCGCTATTCCTTTTAGCAATGAAGATGTATTAAGTCGATTTTGTCAAAGTTTTAGTGAAAATCATATGACTTTATCTGGAAATTTTACAACAAAACAAATTACGCTTTCACTACATCCAAAGGAAGAAGTAGCAGATGAAAAATGGGATTTAATCAAATGGAATGAATATTTAAGTGCCCGTGCTCCTAAGATGCTCATGTATTTGAATACTCAAAATAAATAAAGCTGTTTTAAATTTTTTCCTTTGCGATTAATTACCCTACCCCTCCTTATTGGGTTTACTTTTTCCATAGCCCATGCCCAATATTGTGTACCCGATTACACAGTTGGTACTACCGATGATGATTACATTAATGGTGTTGAAATAAATACCATCAGCAACTTAGACAACGGTCCGGGAGATGGCTCGGGATATAGTGATTTTACAGATTTATCTACGGATATTTTTGTGGGTATAACCTACGATGTACATATCGCCAATACACCTGATTATACTGAAGGTTACAGAATTTGGATTGATTATAATCAGGATGAAATATTTGCCGATGATGAGCAGATATTTGAACCGTTTATACTGGAAGAAGAATTTGAAACAATATTACCTTTTACAGTTCCATTAGATGCTGCTATTGGTACTACACGTATGCGTGTTCGTTGTTCTTATAATTCGATTGATTTTGACGCCTGTAGCACCGAAACATATGGAGAAGCTGAAGATTATACTGTCAATATTTTAGGTGTATCGAAAGATATAGGTGTAAGCAGCATCATTGATTTAGCTAACAATTGTGAATTAACAGCTTCAGAAACAATAACTATTGCTGTTCAAAATTTCGGCACTGAAAGTGCTGCCGACTTTGAATTAGCTTTTTCAATTGACGGGGGAACACCCATAGTTGAAGCTTTTCCCACATTACTGCATATTGATGAAACATTACCTTATACTTTTTCAGCAACCGCAGATTTATCAGCAGATGGATTACATATTGTAAAAGTATGGACGAATTGGGTGGATGATGCCTATAATGGCAATGACACTACCACCATTTATGTATTAAATGATTACACCGTTTTATCAACCGGTTTCCCGGAAAATCTATGTTATTTCGGCACGACTGTTTTGCCTGCTGGTGTTCCGTATGGCGGAGTGTGGTCAGGGGAATGTATTATAAATGCTTCTACAGGAGAATTAGACCCCTCAATTGCCGGTGGCGTTGGCAGCTCAACTATCGTTGAATACGCATATACTGCTACCGACCGTTATGCAGTTTTCGAAATTCCGTATTTTTTAACCCCTTCTATTTCCCCCACAACAATAGCATTGGGTGATGAAGATTTTGAATCAGGAATACCGATAGGGTTCAATTTTGAATACTTTGATGACACTTATTCGGAAATTTTTATTTCTTCTAATGGATTTATCGGTTTTGGCGCAGGTTCAACATCATATGATGTACAGCATATACCAAGTATGAGTAATCCTGATAATATTATTGCACTTGCATGGTCCGATCTTGATCCAACAGCCGGTGGTTCAATCTCCTATGAAATGCAAGGTATCGCACCAGAAAGAAAATTTATCGTCAATTATAAAAATGTATTTCATTATTCAAGTGATGCAACAATTTCTGGTCAAATCATTTTATACGAAAATGGGAATATTATTGACATTGTAAATACCGCTTTAGAAAGCGACGGCGGTGTTGTAACACAAGGTATAGAAAATGTAAATGGCACAGTGGCTTATGTTGGTGATGAAGCTTATAATGAAAATGTATTTTCAATTACAACTGAAAGCTGGCGATATTATTATACACCGTGTGATGCAGTAGCCATAGACACCATTACATTTATTGCTGCACCTGAAGTTAGTATTGCTGACTCAAGTGCATGTGTTGGTACAACAATAACTTTAGATGCAGGAGAAGGTGCAGCATTTTATGTTTGGAATACCGGTTCTGATGAACAATCAATTGATGTAACAAGCAGTGGTACTTATACAGTAACTTATTATGCAAATGAATCTTGTTATGTTAGTGATTCTGCAGTAATTACTATTTATCCAAACCCGGTAATTGATTTGGGTGATGATGGTGGTATTTGTGTAGGCACTTATTTAAATGCAGAAAATACCGGAGCCGATTATTTATGGAATACCGGCGATACTACACAAACTTTATTTATTACCACATCAGGAACATATTATGTAGATGTAATGAGCGCCGCAGGATGCACAAACAGCGATACCATTATGTTATCTATTACACCATTACCAACTGCTGACTTCGATGTAATAACCGGCGAAGGATTAATTGCAGTATTTACCAGTCTGGCCACAGATGCCGTAACCTGGCTTTGGGATTTTGGTGATGGCACTATTTCAACTATAGAAAATCCTGATCACACTTATCCAACTGATGGCAGTTATGTTGTAACACTAGTTGTAACTAACGATTGTGGAGCAGATATTTATACCTACAGCATACAAGTTACTACCGGAATTAATACGACTAATTTGGTAAATGGTGGATTGACTATTTTTCCAAATCCAGCATCAACGTTAATTACTGTTGATTTATTAATAAGCCAAACAGGTTTACCTTCATCTATTAAAATTTACGACATGACAGGCAACATTGTTGCTGATATGGAGCAGGTTTATGGAGAGCAATTCAGTATTCCGATAACAAATTTTTCATCTGGAAATTATATGGTAGTTGCAACAAATGGTACGAAAACAGCGATGAAGAGTTTTATTAAAAACTGAGGATTTATTTAGCAATAATCATCACTTCTACTCTTCGATTTCTTTTTTT
>Ga0075154_10002212_pt1 | contig 12881 bp, 8 predicted proteins | sample JI71714BDNA_FD_70965 | JGI IMG/M metagenome (GOLD analysis project Ga0075154, IMG submission 70965) | Wastewater effluent complex algal communities from Wisconsin, to seasonally profile nutrient transformation and Carbon sequestration -... | ecosystem: Engineered > WWTP > Effluent > Algae... | reverse complement strand
ACCATTGATTTCGATAAAGTACTTGAAACCGCAAAACGCGAAAAGCCCAAGCTGATTATCTGCGGAGCCTCCGCTTACAGCCGTGATTGGGACTATAAAAAATTACGGGAAGCAGCAGATGCTGTGGGTGCATTGCTGATGGCCGACATCTCACATCCCGCAGGATTGATTGCCCGCGGATTGTTAAACGATCCGATGGAGCATTGCCATATTGTAACTACCACAACACACAAAACATTGCGTGGCCCACGTGGCGGATTGATCATGGTTGGAAAGAACTTTGATAATCCATGGGGATTGAAAACTCCAAAGGGCGAGATTCGGAAGATCAGCACGTTGCTGGATTCAGGCGTTTTCCCTGGAACGCAGGGCGGACCGCTTGAACACGTCATCGCTGCAAAAGCGGTTGCATTTCAGGAAGCGTTGTCGGATGAATATCTCGATTATATCGTGCAGGTTGCCAAGAATGCAAAAGCGATGTCGGATGCATTTACGGCAAAGGGTTATAAAGTTATCTCAGGCGGAACCGACAACCATTTAATGCTGATTGATCTTCGTTCTAAAAACCTTACCGGAAAAATTGCTGAAGAGTCATTGATCAAAGCGGACATCACCATTAACAAGAACATGGTGCCGTTTGATACGCAGTCACCGTTTGTTACTTCCGGTATGCGAATCGGTTCACCGGCCATCACCACGCGCGGCCTGAAAGAAAAAGATGTTGTTAAAGTTGTTGACCTGATCGATGAAGCGTTAAAGGCCCCCAACGATGAAAGCAACCTGAAGGCCGTAAAAAGAAAAGTGAATGCGTTAATGAAAAAATTCCCATTGTATTTATAGTGTTGAACGGAGCAGATGAGCAGTGAAAAAGAAATGACCTTCCTCGATCACCTCGAGGAGTTACGATGGCATGTGATCCGGGCTGCATTGGCAATCGTTGTTCTGATGATTACAGCGTTCGTATTTATCACTGAGATTTTTGATCACATCGTATTCGCTCCGGCTGAGGTGGATTTTGTTTTCTTTAAATGGATGTGTAAGCTAGGCCACTTAGTTAATGCAGCAGATACGCTTTGCATAACAGAGCTACCTTTTAAAGTTCAAAGCCGAAACATGACCGGTCAGTTCATGATGTCAATCACTGCCTCATTTATGGTAGGCCTGGTAGTCGCTTTTCCGTATGTCATTTGGGAGCTGTGGAGCTTTGTTCGCCCTGGACTTGAAACAAAAGAAAGAAAATTTTCACGAGGAGCAGTCGTTGCGATTTCAGGTCTTTTCCTGTTAGGTGTAGCGTTTGGATATTTTGTACTTAGCCCCATGACAATCTGGTTTCTGGCCACCTATCAGGTTAGCGAGAAGATTGTCAACGAATTTGACATCACGTCATATGTGTCAACAGTGGCCAGCCTTGTGTTAGGCTGCGGACTGTTATTTCAGTTCCCGGTTGTGGTCTACTTCCTAACCAAAATTGGAATGGTAACGCCTCAGCTGATGCGTCAATATCGCAGGCATGCAGTTGTGGTGATCATTATCCTGGGTGCGGTAGTAACGCCCTCAGCCGATCCGTTCAGCCTCGCGATAATTTCTTTGCCGCTGTATTTTCTGTACGAGATCAGTATCTTTACTTCAGCCGTAGTGCTTCGTAAGAAGCTTAAGCGAGAAGCACTTGAAAACCAAGCATGATGCCAACACTAGCCATAGGAGCCGACCACGCAGGATTTGAGTACAAGGAAGTCCTGAAAAAGTGGCTTGAAAAGAACGGGTATAAAACGAAGGATTTTGGAGCGCACAGTACTGAGTCGGCCGATTACCCTGACTTTGCGCATCCGGTGGCGGAGGCGGTTGAGAAAAAAGAATGTGAATTGGGTCTTTTGATATGCGGCAGCGCAAATGGTGTCGCGATCACTGCCAATAAACATCAAGACATCCGCGCAGCCATTTGCTGGAATGAAGAACTCGCATCACTCGCGCGTCAGCATAACAATGCCAACGTACTTTGCATTCCGGCACGTTACGTGACCGTTGAACTCGCAGGAAAAATCCTTGACCGCTTTTTACATTCAAGTTTCGAAGGCGGCCGCCATGAACGGAGGGTGAATAAGATCAGTTGCTGATCGTCTTCAGCGAATAACCCTCTGGTGTTTTTACGTATAGGGCTTTCAGTTGCGGGAGCCTTACAAAAAATCCAGCCATTAAATTTTCCGGGTCGACAATTACCTCAGGTTTTTCTTTTTCAAAAGACCGATGAACCGATAACAGGTTTTCATAGTAATCCGGATTTCGGAAAATCGGAGAAGATAAGTCCCAATCGTAAAAAGTTGAGCCAAGTGTATTGTTCCTAAATGGCGATGGATCTTCGCTCAACACAAGTATTTTTTTATTTCTGACCGGCATGGTACTTTCTTTTACAATCAAGTCAGCATAACTGATTTGCGGAATTTGCTTGTAGCGCGTCAGGTATGCAAGTGTTACAATACCCGTGAGCAGAATCAACGTATTCATTTCGGCAAACTTTCTTCTTCTTATAAGAAGTAAAAAGTGTGTCAGGAAAAAACTAACGGGCGGCAACACAGTTATGATACTTTGTGGACGAAAATCGTCCGCAATAAAAAACTGCAGAAAGGCCACCACAAACCACAAAAACATCATTTGAAAGATTTGTGATTGATATTTTGAGAGTCTGGCGTCCCGGTTTAGAATAAACAATGAAACAAACAAGTAAAAGAGCGGCATCGTACACAGCAGCAGCAGCGACTTGGTTGAAATCAAATCATGTGATGGGAAGCTGAGATTATGCACGTAATAGTTTTGCCAAAGCTCTTGGGCGTGACCATTCAGGTTGAAAATGCAAATCAATATCAGGTGCGGAAGTAAAAAACCAAACACCAGTAAAAGATACTTGCGCATCGAGCTGCGGGTAAAAATGGAAAGGATAATGATTGCACCCGGAAGATAAATCGCATACGAGAAGCTGAACATCGAAGCCAGGCTTATAAAAATGCCTACGTTAAAAGAAGTTTCATCGCGCGGTGTGCGGAATTCTATTTCTTTAATCAGGCTATTGAGCGCCAGCAGCAGAACCCCAAAAGCAAGCAACTCTCCGGTTAGCGCTAACGAATCAAAGGAAATATAGACAAGCAGTGAAAACAGCAACGAAGGAATGTATGTGTTCTCCGAAAACACCTTCTTATCGATTAAAATAATGCCGAGGAAAGCACTTTGAAAGAAGAGAAGGATGAAAGCAAAAATATGGCGAGCCGTTAGTGAGCGCCCAAATACCATATCAAATAAACCGTAAAACCAGGATGTTAAGGGTGGCGTGCTGTCAATTGTTCCGTGATAAAGGGCATGGCCATCGTTTACGCGTTCACCTACAACAAAGCTTTCAAGCTCAATAACGGTTACATCAGGGGTATCAATGAAAAGCGGCAACGACAACAGTGTCATGATGACCAGAAGGCCGATTAACCGATACGGATCATTGATTCTGAAATACCCTAACACTTCGAAACTTTAAGCGCGCATCAAGTTAATTTTAATATTTTAAATTCTAACTTTAAAAGTTCATGGCAGGCTCCACACGACAATTTAAATTCGCCCGACTGATTCAAAAGGAGATCAGCGACATCTTTCAGCGTGATAGGCGCGGGATATTGGATAATGCCTTTATTACCGTAGCTGACGTAAAGGTCAGTCCTGATCTTGGTGTTGCTAAAATTTACATCAGTATGATGCTGGCTAAAGACAAGGAAGCCATACTGGAAAAGATTAATGGCAGAAAAAGTGAGATTCGAAAAGCCTTAGGCGACCAAATCCGAAAGCAGGTCAGGGTAATCCCGGAATTAATTTTTTATCTGGATGAGGTTGAAGAGAATGCACAACGCATGGATTCGCTTCTGAAAAACCTGAGCATTCCGGCTGCTGCGAAAAAGGACGAAGAAGAGTAACACCATGAATTCTTGAACCTACCGTTCTTTATAGCGAAACGATACCTGTTCTCTAAGCGAAAGAGAAATTTCATCAACATTATTTCCGGTTTAACCCTTGTGCTGGTGGCCAGCTGTACGGCAGCGTTGATTATGGTTCTTTCGGTATTTAATGGACTGGAGGATTTACTTCGTTCACTTAATCAATCCTTCGATCCGCAAATTAAAATTGAGGCAACACACGGAAAGTCATTCGAAATGAATGATGCATTACTCGCTAAAATAAAAAGTATAGAAGGCGTAGAGATTGTCACCGAAGTGATTGAAGATTATGCCTATGCCCGATACCGGGAAGCTAACCAGGTAATTACTCTTAAAGGCGTCAGCGACAATTTCCTCGACCAGCACCGGATAGACGATGCCATTGTTGATGGAGAATTAAAATTGAAGAAGGGTGAGATTCCTTACGCGATTGTTGGCCGGGGTGTTCAGTATTCGCTTTCCATACAGGTTGGGGATGATTTTCATCCGTTGCAACTCTATTATATTAATGATATTAAGCCAGGCATGGTTGATCCCTCAAAGATCTATTCTCAAGGCAGCATCATTGTGGGCTCGGCCTTTTCCATTGTTCAGAATTTTGATGAGAATTATATAATCGTTCCGCTTGATTTTGCACGGGAAGTAATGAAGTATGGAAACAAACGAACGGCACTCGAGATAAAAGTTTCCGATGAAGCAAAAGCGGGAATCGTTAAGAAGAATATAGAGGAAACACTTGGCGATAACTTTACCGTACTAACCCTGGAGGAGCAGCACAAAGACCTATACCGGTTGCTTAAGATTGAAAAACTATTTGCCTTTAGCGGAGGTGTGCTACTGCTGGGAATTGCATCTATAAATATTTTCTTCAGCCTGATGATGCTTGTGCTCGATAAGAAAAAAGATATTTCCTTGCTGACTGCGATGGGCACGGACCGATCCGTTATCCGAAAAATATTCTTACTAGAAGGCGCTTTGATTGCCGTTGGCGGAACGCTTGTTGGTCTCTTAGTCGGGGCGATGCTTTGCGTACTCCAGTCGCGTTTTGGATTTGTATCCATGGGCATGCAAAATTCCGTAACGGAAGGCTATCCTGTTAAAATGGTTCTGTCCGATTTTTTCTACATCACATTGGCCATGATCGTGATCACTGTCGTGGTATCCTATCGCCCTGCGCAGGTTGCAACGCGCACATTCACCCCGACCGACCTGTAAGTACCACGTATGAAAAGGGGCAAATTTCAAGGTTTTTGTCCCATAAAATGATTAACTTGGAAGTTCCGTTCTCTGAAAATGACGGGAAAAGTGCTTACTCATGAAGGTATCTGCCTCACAGCCGTTCCAGATTATCTACTCGCTGTTCCAGCATGAGTACCTGGGCTTATTGATCGAATCCTACATTGTACACCTGGATGAGAAGGGCAAGCTTACGTTCCAGCATCAGAACATTTCTTCTAAAAATGCGCGCGAATTCTCGAAAGGTCTGGATGATCGTGATTATGAGCTGATTAAGCTAACCGATGCGATGGAGCAGGAATCAGTGATCAAAAAATTCGTGGGAAAGCCCATGAAGTCGGACGAGTTCTTTTCAAAGGTTTATAACAAAACAAAAGGGAACGAAGCGCTGCAGGAACAGATTGAGATTCATATTGAAACAAAGCGGGCCGAAGCACTTGAGCTAATGAAGGGCAAGCAACTTTATGAGATGGGAAGTGATGGAGAGCCAACCTGGAAAAAAATTGACGTGCAACCGGAAAAGGCGAGCATCCAATTTCATTTCATGCGCAGCAACGAAGCAACGAATTACTACCCGACCATAACCTATCAGGGAAAAAAGCTTGACCTGCCGAATGATACCGCTTACCTGGTGTGTAAAAGTCCTGCATGGATGGTGCTGAACGGGAAATTGTTTGGCTTTGAAAAATATGTGGACGGCAAAAAGCTTCAGCCGTTTTTCAGTAAAAAGTTTGTGGTTATTCCGAAGAACCTTGAAGAAACGTATTACAACCGATTTGTCGCTCCGTTAATTGCATCCTTTGATGATGTGGAAGCAAAAGGATTTGAGATCAATAAAAACGAGTATGATCCCAAACCTATCCTAACGCTTTCGGAATTAGTAGCCGCGCATAGCTCTCAGGCAGCAGATTTGTTTGATAACAATCCCAAAGAAGATAAAAGTGATGAATCTGGAAAGATCGTTTTTGATCTTTCCTTTAAATACGGAAAGCACCGCTTTCAGGGCCGCAACCGGGTGCCGGTAAGTGTAACGGTAGAGCGACACGACAAGGACTACGTATTCCATCGGGTAACACGCAAGTCAGACACAGAAAAAAACTTTTTGCATACGCTGCAAAAACTTGGATTGCCGATGAAAGACTTCAATGTGGCAGTTCCCAAGTCAGAAGCATTTTCATGGCTTAATGAAAACCGGGTTAACCTGTTGAACCTGGGCTTTGAAGTAAGTCAACCCCAGAGTAATGATAAAAAGTACTTTGTCGGTAAAGCCATTATTGAAGTTGAAGTGAAAGAGAGTATTGACTGGTTTGATATTCACGCACGGATAAAATTCGGAGAGTTTGAAATTCCATTTAAGGAATTGCGGAAGCTTATCCTGAAAAAGAAAGTTGAGTTTAAGCTGCCGAATGGCGAGATCGCGATTATTCCGGAAGCCTGGCTTACCCGCTATGCGGATCTGTTTGCGTTAAGCGAAACTCATGGCGATAAGGAAAGGCCGGTTCTCAAGAAACATCACCTGAACCTGGTGAGGGAACTTGAAGAAGGCAACCTGGCGAAAGTTCATTTAAGTGAGAAGTTCAGAACGCTGAATTCATTTAGCGGAATAAAAAGTTATCCGTTACCGGCAGGTTTTAAAGGTGAGCTTCGTCCGTATCAGCGTGCAGGATATAACTGGCTTCGATTTCTAAGTGAGTATAAACTGGGCGGTTGTCTTGCTGATGACATGGGGCTAGGTAAAACCGTGCAAACGTTAACCATGCTGTTGGCGGAGAAGGAGGCAAATGCCGGTCCTTCACTTCTCATTATGCCAACCTCACTGATCTATAACTGGGAGATGGAAGCCAGCAAGTTCACACCTGATTTAAAAGTATTGAACTATACCGGCACGTTGCGGAACAAAGATGTAAAGCGATTTGAGAAGTATGATGTGGTGCTTACGTCTTATGGCATAACACGACTGGATAGCGAGCTGTTTCAGAAATTTTATTTTAACTACATTATTCTGGATGAATCGCAGGTGATTAAGAATCCTTCTTCGAACATTGCCAAGGCTGTTCGTGAGCTGAAATCGAGACATAAGCTTGTACTGACCGGAACCCCGCTGGAGAACACCACGATGGATTTGTGGTCGCAGATGAGCTTTATCAATCCTGGAATGTTGGGATCGCAGTCGTATTTCCGTCAGGAATTCCAGGTACCCATTGAAAAGAAGGGTGATGAAGCAAAATCGAAAAAGCTGAATGCGGTTATTAAGCCATTCGTTTTACGAAGACATAAGTCACAGGTTGCGACTGAGCTTCCGGCAAAAGTTGAGTACATCCAATATTGTGAGATGACGCCTGAACAAGAGCGTAAGTATGAAGAAACAAAAGCATACTATCGCGGGAAGATTCTTGATTTGATTGATAAGGAGGGTATGGGTAACAGCCGCTTCATGATTCTGGAGGGACTAACCAAGCTGCGCCAGCTCGCAAACCATCCGAGGATGATCGAGCCATCCTATTCAGGTGATTCGGGCAAGCTTGAAGACATTACACATATGCTCGAGAACGCCATGGCGGAAGATCACAAGGTTCTTGTGTTCAGCCAGTTTGTGAAACACCTGAATCTTGTTCAGCAATATTTAAAAGCAAACAAGATTGCTTACGCGTACCTCGATGGTGGAAGCACTGACCGGAAGGAGCAGGTTGAGAACTTCAATAAGGATCCGAAAATAAAGGCATTCTTGATTTCTATAAAAGCAGGAGGTCTTGGATTGAACCTAACCGAAGCTGATTACGTGTTCATTCTTGATCCGTGGTGGAATCCGGCCGTTGAAGCGCAGGCCGTTGATCGGGCACACCGGATCGGTCAGAAAAGAAAAGTATTTACCTATAAGTTCATCACCCGCAATACGGTGGAGGAAAAAATCCTTCAGCTGCAGCAAAAGAAACTTAAGCTCACCAACGAACTCATTGTTACGGAGGAGAGCATTATGAAGCAGCTGACGCGGGAGGATATATCGCAGATGCTTGCGTAACGTGGCGCTTCTTCCAGCGCTTGTGTGACCACAGCCAGCCAGCAGGGTATTTGCGGATCAAGTTTTCTGCAGCCTGAACATAGCGATCAATCACTTTTTCCTCATCTTTTACATAAGGCGGTTCGGCAAGCGGCACAAACGTTGCTTCATAATAACCACGCTTTATTTTCCGAATAGCGCTGAATACCACGGGGTATTTCGTCAGGGAAGCGATTTGGTTTGGAGCCTGAAAGAATGCAGTTTCCTGGTTGAGGAAACGGGTGATATATTTCTTATCTTTTTTTTGTCCGGGATATTGATCTGAAACGATGGCAATTAAGCGCCACAGGTTTTTGCGTTTTACCATTTCCCGGCCAAGGTCATTTCGTTTTATCGCATGGCCGCCAAAATGTGTGCGACATGCAAGCAGTAGTTTATTCGTGAGGCTGGTTTTAATGGGCTGAAAGACAAAGTCAGTTGTAAAGTGAAGATTTCCGGCAGCCAAAAGCCATTCCCAATTAAATTGATGTGACGCCAGGGCGATAACCGGAATGTTTTTTTCGCGGTAGGCGGTAATGATTTCCGGATTTGTAAAAATGACCCGCTTACGTAACTCCTTCCGGCTCATGGTGAGTAGTTTTAAAGTCTCTACTGCGTAATCGCAAAGATTTTTGTAGAACAGTCGTTCAATTTTTCTGCGGGCTGTTTTCGTTTTTTTTGGAAAAGAACTTCTAAGATTTCTTCTCACGAGATTTTTCCGATAGGGAAAGACGTAGTATCCCAGCAAAAAAAGAATGTCCGCGAACACATACAAGATACCTAACGGCAGGCGCGATATAACTCTCAAAAAAAACATGTGTTTCTAACTAGAAAGTGCAAGGTACGTAAGGATCGGTCAGCACAAAAACAAAATGAGCGCTTGATAGGCGCTCATTTGTTTCTATGGGCAGTAAAAAATACTACGTTTTATTCAGGAACACGAGCTTCGCATTGTCGGCCCGGTTTATGGATTTATAAAAGTCAATGAATTCCTGATATGTGCTTGCGGGAAATCTTCCTTTATTAATTTTCATTCTACGCGTGTACACTACAAGTCCCTGATCGAGTGTATACGATGATTCATACTCACCGAATTTTGAGCTAATCTTAGTTGCTTGAGGGAGAATTTCGAGATATATCTCTGAGGGTATGTGGTATCGAATGGTATCATAATCCACAAAACCAAAATTCCTTACTATATCCGTTTTACGGCTTTCATTTTTTCCCGGTATGAATGAGTTTCGGTTCATTAAGTTCGGTGTAAGCATTAATCGCTTTCCGCTCACGTTTGCGAATCGTTTAAGAGACAGATTGAGAGTAACAATAGCGGTTGGGATTTTACCTTTTTTATCTTCAAACTTAAACGAAGTAACATCGAACACAGGTATATCGGTTGTTTCCAACACCCATTTTTTTTGCTTGTCGTATTGATTGTTAAGATAGAAGTCCAGGCCATCGGTTTCATATTGTAATCCTGAGTAAATTGTTTTGATCGTTGCAGAAGCGTCTCCTGTGGTCGCAATTGTAACATCTGCAGTTCGTGATTGCACGTTTAATTCTTCAGGATATTTTGGAGTATTTACCCATACTGCTCCATCTTCTTTCACCATCAACGCTTTTCGATCACCGGTGAACTTACCCGAATATGCAAATGGACTGGTTTGACTGGTACACTCAAGCCATAATGTATCTGCTCCATTTGGAACGGCAACGATAACATGGTTAGTTTGATGACTGGGAAAATCAAGCATCGTTTCGTCTTCATTTTCACCTGCCCTAACAGCACAGTAGTAGCCCTTTACATCTGCCTGCTTTAATAAGGCAACCATATAATTCGACAGTGCTTTACAATCGCCATACCCTGTTTGATCTACCTCCGAAGCTTTGAAAGGTTGGATTCCTCCAACGCCTTCCGAGATACTAACATACCGGGTTTTTCCCTGCAGGTATTCGTAAAGAACCTTAACCTTCTGCTCTGTCGTGGGAAGGCCTTTTGTAAGTGAAATAACTTTTGCTTTTGTTTCTTCTGAAATCTCATCCCTGCCTTCCAGAATAGACCTTCGCCATTTTCCGTAATGATTCCATGAACTCATGTCTCCAGGATACCCCTCGTATTGAAATAGGCTAGGTGCTGCCAAAATATGCGGGATAACTTCACTAGGCCCGGGACCATAGGGCTCAATGGAGATGGGTTTGAGATTTTCAAAAGACCAGGAAAGAGACTCAACGCCTTTTGCAGGATTACTTTTTTTAGGCTGCTGATCAACATTGAGCATTTTATAGCGTGGCCGCAGCTCTTCCGGAAAGATTAATTCATAGGATGCATGTTGAACAGATATTTTTTCACCCGGTATCAGATACGTTCCTTCAATTGAATATAGGTACTTATACTCGACTTCGTACTCAAACTCTACGGTGTAAGGATAGACACTCTGTGCAACATTAACCCTTTTATAGCGGTTATCGCTGTATAAGCTGAAACCATCGAAAGCGCTTCCATCTTCAATCTCTGAGCTTTTTATCTTTCGAATCAAGTTGCCTTCAGGTCCATAAATATTGGCCTTAAACATGGTGATTTTCGACAACTTTGAATACCCGATTGTCTCTTCTGCAAAACCTTTTCCGTTGTTGTTAAAAATCGATATGACAATATGGGTGTAGGCTGTGGCTGTGCTACGGGAGTTAATTGTATATACCATCTTATCTTCGCGCACAACCGCGTTCACTCCTTTCTTAAGCTCTTCTGGAATTTCACTAATCGGGTATTTTGGGTCACTCGCCAGACCCTTAACCGCAATCAACAGGAAACAAAATAGCAGCCGCATTACTAAATGTACGCTAAAATTATATTTTCTTCTTCAACACAATTTGTTCAGCATGTTTGGAGACTACCAAATCGTAAAATTCACGCAATCCTTTATATTCAAGCTGGGTGAACAGGCTTTGGTTAATGGAAAGAATGCTAATCACATTAATGGTTTTTCCAACGACCTGAACGTTATAGGTAAATTTTCCGCCATTATTAGGAAGAAGCACCACCTTAGGCTTTGGCAACTCGTCAGCCAGGTAATTTTCGGGAATACTAATATTGAAAATAAGGGTGCGCTCCGAAGCTTTACCGAAATCAACCGGATACACGCGGTCTTCCAGCCTAAAAGGATTCTCATCAACCCGTAAGTGAACTACAGGATTGATATATAGAATTGAAGCATCACCAAAATTTTCGATGTGTGTAAATTCATATTTTTCTTTTGCTGCCTGGGATAAGTTGTTCACGTTTTCAAAAGAGCTCTTCTTAATTTCCCATGCGTGCCCATCTGAAAAATCTTTTATGTACTCAGCTTCTCCCGTTTTAAAATACGCGCGCCTAAACGCATAGGCATTATACCCGTCATTGGTAATGTCTATTTTACCCGTTAACTCGCCTGTTGGAGAAAAGGTAAGCTCGGCATTTGCGTAAATTTTTGATTTCGGAGCGGAAAGAGAGATCCAGCCGGGCGCAGTTTCGGATATGATATAGCCTTTGCCATTCAGGCAACGTTCGGGCAAGAGATTAATGGGCAACAGACGATCGGTGGCGTCCAAAAGAATACTTTTTCCATCAATTTCTGCTTGACAGATTGCGTAGTTGAATTGTGATGAAAGCGCAACTTCTTGCCGAATGAATCCATGGTTTCTGGTGCTGATAATAACAGGATTTGCCGGTATACCCGCCCGTTGAAGCATGGCCACTAATAACAAGTTTATTTCGGCCGAGCTGCCCTTCTTCTCTTCCAGTGATTTTTTAAAACTTGAAGTCAGGTATTTCCGATACGCTCCGTTCCATTCCATGTTTGACTTAACAAACGTGTAGATCGCAATGAGCTTTTCCTGTTCGGTAGTAGCGCCCGCGATAGTCTCCTCCGTAGTTTTTTTCAGGAACATAGAACCCTTGATGGCTGCGCCAAAGTTCTCGCTCTCCAGAAAACTTCTATTCAGATCGGCCCACGTACCCATCATTGGCTGCATCGGCTCATCGGGGAATTTTACATACGCCAGTTCAAAATTAATTTTCGAAAGATAATCTGCAGCCGTAGTCATAAACGGTTCTTCTTTAAAGCCGGGTACGTCCTGCGCTACCCAACGGTAAGCTTGTTCATTAAAACGAATTTCGTCACTTGAATAGGTTGTCTGAGATACCTTTCCGCCTGATCGTTCTTTCGTGGTTATTGTAAGCGACTTGGCATTAACCTTATTTTCGTTTATGGCTAGCAGAACGTAGCCATGCATGTATTGTTTATAATTGAAAAATTCCGGAATGTTAGCCCGATACTCGGTCCACACGATAGGAACGGTAGACTGAAATTCCCAATCCCGGAAATATTGAATGAAATCTGAAGCAATTTCATAGGTAACCTCAATGACCGATCCCTCTTTAACATTTGGGGCAGTGAATTTTTTTATCATTACATTCTGATCGTACTCTTCGTCAAAAACGGCATCAGACTTCATTTTGGTTTCAACATCCTTTCCATTTTCAAGGTTGTGTGTAAGTACCTTTAGGCCACTCAGTTTTTCATTGTCTGATGAATTACGATACAATGGAATCTCAAAATTGGCCAAATCATATCCGTCTTTTTTTAGAATTTTAATCCGCTGGA
>Ga0075154_10002209_pt1 | contig 12895 bp, 7 predicted proteins | sample JI71714BDNA_FD_70965 | JGI IMG/M metagenome (GOLD analysis project Ga0075154, IMG submission 70965) | Wastewater effluent complex algal communities from Wisconsin, to seasonally profile nutrient transformation and Carbon sequestration -... | ecosystem: Engineered > WWTP > Effluent > Algae... | reverse complement strand
TGATAAGAGTGAAAGTTTATGCGAACACATAAACGACAAGTGGATTTTCAAAAATGTTGACTTAGTCCAAGCCTCCGTATACGGTAGTCCAAGCCTCCGTATACGGCAGTCCAAGCCTCCGTAGATTACAAGGCAATATTGTAAATAAATTGACATTATTCTGGTCCACCATAAACCGAACACTACCAGCGCAAATGACTTTAGGCAAATCATAGAAAATACAAATTTTAAAGACAGATCATCAACAATAGATGTTGTGACCGATTAGGTTGCTTTTCATGGACAATCCCACTTGCTCTGTTGCTTCGATTTAGATTCTTCGCAAATCCTTTTATCCTGCTTCTGCAGTACATGTACACCTGTACTTTTTGGCCTTATGCATTATCGACAAAATTCCTAATTGACTCAAGAAATCGCAAATTATCTTGTGTACGATTAATTCAAAAGTGTGCCTAAGATGGAAATTGTCGAAGCTATTTTAAGCCCCTAAAGAAAAAGCCATTTGAAAAAAAGTCATGAACGAACTGCCAAAAGGAGTCACGATCCTTAGTCATATCATGATAATTGCGAAATGCTTCTTAAAGTCATGTAGCACTCGGAGTGTGTAAGAGCGTATTATATGACATTTTATGGCAAGAAGTCATCCACAACCCTGTTGCATGAACGAGAACTACCGCGGAAAACTGCCTGTAAAGCTTGGGCGGTTAACATATAGGATGTTAAATGAACGAACCTACAGATGCACGGAGAAACCATATGGGGTATGGTGTTAGAATTTTAAAAATTCGCCATGATCTGTATTTTTGCAAATTAAACATGAGGAAAAATCCAAAACTTAATGGCAATCATCATTGAGGGCGACTTAAGATGGCGCTTAATAATGGCGATTTCATCGATTGGAGCTATAAATTCACTACATCTCAATTAAATGAAGAAAAGAGTTATTGGAGAACCTCAAAGAGATGATAATTCTGACGCTCAGATCATAATTCAGATTACCAAATTGAGTTCATTGGTTAGCAGTACATTTGCTCGTTTCGAGAGGATTGAAGTAACAGCTTGAACGCTCAATAACTTTTCTACAAAGCGCACTGTAACAAAGTTCATTATTTTGTAATATCAGAGCTATCGCAAACTTCGTACGTAAAGAAAACATCGAAACAGCAAACATATACAGTACGAGAAAATCATGTCGTTGATACACACGCTCACTAAAAACCTGTGGGTAGGGACCGGTCATATGCAACCTGTTTCTGCGCTGAAGTACGTACCCCCTGGAGTTATATTGAGTGTGGTTGATTTCTACCATGAGCCAATCTCTCAGAAGAACACAAGATCTTGCACAAACGCTCATTAAATAAAGAATCTATTGCAAACACTTTCTCACTTTGAATTTCTTGTTGAAAATAGATCTTCATTATATCGCCGACAGGATTAAGTCAAAATTTTGATAATTTTGCTCTAGACTGAAATGGAAGCTAAGCCAGGATCGCTGAAGACGGGTGTCATTCGCTCCAGCAAGTTTGGTTTGAACAGATCCAAGCTTTTTAATATAGGCATTGCTACGATGAACTTCTTTCTTATTAAGTTAACTGTAAGACGAGGGGTTGCAAAAACTTGTGTTTCCGCGTTTACGACAATCAGAGGTCCTATATGGCGAACAGCACCCTCGTTCACAGATATGGTTCAATACCGATCGAGAAAATTTGGATACGATCAACAACGTTTATTTATGGTGAGCGATTTAGACTTGTCATCTGAAGAAAAGACTCAGCTGGAGGAACAAATTAAAGCTAAAGCAGATGAAATAAGGGCTCTGAAAGAATCTGGATCAGAAAAAGATTTAATTGCACCGCTTATACAAGAACTCTTGGCTCTAAAGGAAAGGCTAGATCCCAAGTCTGCAAATCCACCAAAAGAAAAGCAGCCTAAACAACAAAACCAGAAGAGCCAGAAGAAGGAAGAGGTTGTAGCTGACGCCGAATCTGACTACATAACACCGCGCGTTGAGAATTACTCAAAATGGTACAATGACATTATTCGCGTTGCAGGTCTGGCGGAACAATCACCGGTTAGAGGGTGTATGGTAATCAAACCCTGGGGAATGGCCCTCTGGGACATGATTCGAATCGATTTGGACCAAAGAATAAAAGAGCATGGGGCAGAAAATGCTTATTTTCCATTATTGATCCCCAAAAGCTTTTTGTCAAAAGAGGCAGAACACGTCGATGGTTTTGCTAAAGAGTGCGCAGTGGTAACACATCACCGCCTTACAGTGTCAAAAGAAGAGGGAAAAGGTCTGGTTGTAGACCCTGAAGCTGAATTGGAGGATCCTCTTATCATTCGACCAACTTCAGAAACTGTCATTTGGAGCATGTTCCAGAAATGGATTCAGTCATATCGCGATTTACCATTGAAAATTAACCAGTGGGCAAATGTTATGCGCTGGGAGATGCGCACAAGGCCATTCCTTCGTACTTCTGAATTTCTGTGGCAAGAAGGTCACACAGCTTACGCAACAGCCGAGGCAGCTATAGAGGACGCAAAAGCAATGATTGAACAGTATGCTCTAATGTGTGAAAATTTGTTGGCCATTCCAGTTGTTCGTGGCGCTAAGAGTCCTTCCGAACGATTTGCAGGGGCGGAAGAGACATACACGATTGAGGCACTGATGCAAAATGGCTGGGCGCTTCAGTCTGGAACTTCACACTTCTTAGGTCAGAGCTTTGGCAAGGCGTTCGGTGTGACATTTCAGGATGAGCAAGGAAAGCAACAAGATGTATGGGGCACATCCTGGGGTGCTTCTACGCGTCTAATCGGCGCACTTATCATGACTCACTCAGATGATGCTGGACTGGTTCTACCCCCACGCGTGGCTCCTATTCAAGTGGTTGTTGTACCCATCCCAGTTAAAAAGAGTGACGAGGAAGGTAGGATTGCACTAAACACCTGTCTAGACGAACTTGTTGCTAACTTGAAGGCAAAGGGTTTGCGTGTAAAAGTAGACGATCGTGATTATATCCGCAATGGTGCCAAATACTTTGAATGGGAACGCAAGGGTGTACCGCTTCGCATCGAGCTCGGACCGAGAGATGTGCAAAATGGAGTTTGCGTACTGAAATATCGTTTCGGGATCGATGAAAAGCAAACTGTTTCATTGCATGAAGCTGCAAATATTGCGGTTGAGGGACTAGACAACATGCAAAACGAATTGTATGATGCAGCTAGAGATCGGCTGGCCTCGGGAACTAACTTGGGAGTTACTTACCAAGAAATGAAGGATCGTCTAGTAAATGATGAAGCAAGTTCATATCCAGGTGAAGGAGTATTTCTGGTCCCATGGAAATGTGACGCGTATAATGAAGACAAAATAAAGGAGGAATGCAAGGCCACAATTCGTTGTTATCCTTTGGAGCAAAACGAAGCCGGTATGCACAAAGGAAAGAAATGCTTTTATAGCGGCGAAGATGCCACACACATGGCGCTCTTCGGCCGAGCATTCTAAAGTTAGTCCAAAACAGAAATGTTGATTGCTTGCTTTCAGCACCTTCATGGAGTCTAATTGATAGTGCTTGTATTTAAGAGTTCGCAAACAATCTTCATCGACCAAATTGAAAAGAATAATTAAATAGATATTTCTAAACTACTTATCGAACCATAGTTTCCTGGAATTGCTATCTACGCCTCCTGTGGCGGGAATGGCGCACGGATTCACCCACCGCTTCCTTGTTTCAGAGGGCCCGTCACCCCCAACACCATTTTCAAAGCCGTCATCCAACGGATCCCCACTTTCTAAAAGTCTTTTCCAAGCAGGATCCGTAGCGATTGGTATATGTACAAAATCTGCTCCAGTAGATGAAGAAGATGAACTTGCTGATGCTTCTAGTCCGAATACACCAAAATGAGAGTTGTGTTGTGATTCGGGGTTCCTATCTACCTTCCGTATTTTCAAAATTAAATCTTTCATATCTTTAATCATAGATTCGTCGACCAAAGCAGGGTCTTTGGCATCTGGTTGCTTATTTAAACGAGTTGGTTCAAACGGCCGATTTGTCTCCTCTTTGATCACTTCATATTCACTATCGTCAATTTCAAGATCGTCGTCAGACCATCCGTCTCCATCTTCCGCTTCAGCTACTATATTTACCTTAGCTTTTGAATATTTGGGTTGTTGTGATATATTAGAGGAGGAAATTGAAGATGAAGACCGTGATGCTACTTGTTCGGTCTGGTTGTAAAGTTGTAGCCCACTTCCATTACCTGAAGTTGGAGGGGAAGGTGCGATTGTCCTAGCTACTTTTGACAAACCTGACATCAAAAGTCCGCCAATTAGAGGAGCATTTTGAGTTTGCTTCTGCGGTTGAGGATGTATAGAACCACGAGGATCATAGTTTTTACTTTGTGGTACATGGCTGACACTAGCAGATAGCGGGGAGCTTTCCTGAGAAGGTAAGTTTCTCGATTCTTTTTGAAATTCGGGTGGTCTTGGAAACAATCCAATAGCAGCTTCTGACATTCCCATGGAATATTTGCTCACAGATGGAATTTGGTGTGTATGCATAGAACTTGCTTCCGTGCCTTTTGACTCTTGAGCTGGCCTTGGGAACATACATTGAGTTGACCGGTCATCTGGTGGCCTTGGTAACATGCCTTGAGTTGACCGATCATCTGGTGGCCTTGGGAATATGCCTTGAGTTGACCGATCATCTGGTGGCCGTGGGAATATGCCATTAGCCGACCTATCATCTGGTGGCCTTGGGAATATGCCTTGAGCCGACCTATCATCTGGTGGCCTTGGGAATATGCCTTGTGCCGACCGATCATCTGGTGGCCTAGGGAACATGCCTTTAGCCGACCGATCATCTGGTGGCCTAGGGAACATGCCTTTAGCCGACCGATCATCTGATGGCCTAGGGAACATGCCTTGAGCAGATCTATTATCAGGTGGCCTTGGGAACATGCCTTGAGTCGGCCGGTTTTCCGTAGGCCTGAAGGACGTGCCTTGAGCTGACCGGTCATCAGGTGACCTAGGGAACATGTCTTGAGCTGAACGATTATCTGGAGGCCTAGGGAACATGCCTTGAGCTGTATGATTATCTGGAGGCCTAGGGAACGTGCCTTGAGCTGAATGATTATCTAGAGGCCTAGGGAACATGCCTTGAGCTGACCGATCATCAGGGGGCCTTGGAAACGAGCCTTGTTGATTGGTCCCCTGCTGTGATTCCTGTTGGGGGAGTCTAGGAAACATACCCTGCCCAAGACCTGATTGAGCTGGTCGAGGAAAAATACCTTCAGGAGCTTGTATTTGCCGACTATCCATATTATCATCATCGTCCTCTTCTAATGCTAGGATGTGAGAACTAGGCAGAAACGTCATATTAGACAAGAATTTTACCTTTGAACCTAATCCAGTTGCAGTGTCTAGTTGCTGCCATGCCGAGACGAAACCTTTGCTACTCTTGGAAGCTGCTTCGGCTAGAGCCGCATTCGCATTTTGGTAGTAAAGTTCGTTATTGTTCAACAAAGCTTCTCGCAGAGACTGTACAGTATTAAAATTTAATGCAAATCGACCTTTATTGTGTTGCTGTGTCGCAGCCGCATGAACATTGCCCAACATAACTTCTAATGCGGGTTCTGAGTATCCCATGTCCATCCACATTGTAGCCAATCCGTGTGATGCATTCTTTAGAGATTTAAGAAACTGCTCAGGATGCGACTTCATCATGAGCGACGGACGTAAATCCACGACATGACATTCCAACCGAGGGACTCTACTACTTTGCATTAGCTTTCCAGGTGCGGAGAAAGGTGGAATGTATATCATGTTCAAAGATACAGTAGCAATTTCAACTCTACTTGCGTCACCGGCTTGATCTTTTTCTCCTACTGATGGAATACTTATCTTGAGTGTGGCTTGACAATTAATTGAGCCTAAAACTGTGTCGACCACAAATCTGACTGAAGTCGCGTTTGCGGTTGCAAAATACTGCGGACGTACTAGTCCATCCGGTGACGTTATCATAGCCAAAGCATCAGCTAATAAGGATTGGTTGGCAACTCGAAGCATCAAGTGTTCAAGGCTGGAAGTTTCCACGGTGGGAATCGTCTTTAATTTATTGCCGCCAGTTGAAACGTGACGAAGAAAATGAGTCTGGATCTCGCTTGCTGTCGTTAGCGCAGTGGTAGCCCCACGTTTCTTGTTTGAGTGGGCAACTAAAACTCGATATTCCATACGGGGAACTTCCTTTTCCAGAGTATACAAAAACAAAGCCTCTTGTCTTGGATGGCAATAATATCTGGATAATTCATCAAGGGTTGTCGATGAAGAGAACGCCTCGTAGAAGCGACGATTACATTCTTCTTTTAAAGCATAGTCATTCGCGGTGAATTGCAGGCTGTACGACTGCAGTTGATCAAAAAGATAGGTTTGCAGCATCTGGAACTTGGGTTCTTTGGGAACAATATGAGAGTCGATTTTTTCAGTGGTAGTAGCCGATACATGCAACCCCTGCGATTTCTCTTGTGAAATGCTCATTGAAGGCGCTGAATCAAATTGAGAGCTAACTTTTTCTAACGAAGTATCATTATCGGTTTTTTGTGCTCTTTGGTCTGTCCGAGGCTTGCTACTATCGATGTTTTCATTTTTGGACTGTTTATCATTTGATTGTACGTTTTGAGGAAGCTGATCTTCCGCATCATCGGGATCGTCAAAAGACCACTCTTCGTCCCAGCCATCCTCCATTGTGATTTTACGCACAAATTCAAGCCTGCTTGCCTTTCACTATCCTTGTTCCGATATTCTATTTATTATTTATCCAGAGTTTCCACTTGGCCTGAGGTGCATACCATCTATAGACAAAAAGCTTGTGACTCCATAACAAAGTTCATCGAATTCTAAATGAGCAGGCAGGGTTCAGTGAATCTTCGTTGTTGTACCTAAAGTTTGCGACAGGATAAATTTGTTCTGTTAATAAATGTATTAGCTATGTAAGTGCGTTGGGTAGGGTGCTGTCAAGGTCGTGCATGTGGAATATTGTCACACTCGTCGGTTACTAAATTCATTTTGTTTCCTTCCTTTTAAGTATTCATCCACTTCTGATATAGTTCTGTAATTAAAAGCGATAGATGACCAAATTTCACAGTGACATAAAACTTGATAAACAAAGGCCAGATTTTAGGTCATTTTAAATTATCATCTTAGTGTGGGACATGCTTTTTAATTAACAAAAAAAACTCTTTTAATTTGTAGAGGTATCCATTCAGTAACAGAGATTGCCTCAATTAATAGAGTGTAAATGTGGGTTTTGAGTGTAACTGTGGGTATTGAGTGTAACTGTGGGTAAACCCTTCACACAAGGATTTCTCTATAATTTAAATTACAGCCAAATCACAAGCTGAATGTGACTTGTGGCTAATGAGTAACCTGTTCTAAAAGTATTTATCAAAGCACGTTGAAGGCATGTTCTTAAAGATTATGTCATGAGACATCAAAAAATCTCTGTCAGTTCTATGTAAAGTTGGTTGTAATATGTGACAATTAAGTGAAAAGCAACTCGGAGGCAGAGCATATTCAGATGAGGCAATTTTCATAGGAAACATTCATGGTACTGTATTCCGACTGCTATGATTTGCGAAAGAACGACAGAATGCATAAAAAATCTATTGCCGTCCGAGTTACTATGGCGTTAATTAGCATGTCACACAAGGATCGAATAAAGCTGCTCACTCCATTTTTCCTGAGATGTTACTGATTATTCAACGAAACAAGTGACTTCCCTTGACCAGCAAACACTACTTGTGATGAGACATTGGATGCGACAATCCGCTTTGTTGCATCGCTGCGGCCTATGAAAAGTTATGATTACAGTATTAGGTAAACCACATAAAGATGAAACAACCACAAGTCAAAAACATACCTGTTGAGCTGCAAGTTGCTGCGCTAATATAGCTTGTTGCTGCTTCGAAGCTGCACTCAAGGTCTTGAGTTCCGTGATTATGTTGGCACAAAGCGTCATAAATGAAAAAGCGTCTCCAGCCATCTTTTGAAAGTCGAGAAGATAAATGCTCTGCTGAACTTTGTACAATGTGAGGCCGATTTTAATGCAGTATTCTTGTGTGCAAAGATTTGGGATGGGAGCAAAGCTAATGGCATCTCCCTTGCTGACAATTCGCATCTTTGTGTGATCATAGGAAGGGTTTTGACCTTGTACTTGTTTGCATTCGTCACAATCGATTGTCATGTCCACTGCGTCTTCGGTCTTTCCCCAAGCAACTGGTCCAGTGCGTTTTGATGTGCCAGATGCGCCAGTAATATTGGGTTTCCATCGGCACTTGATGCGATAGCTCGAAAGTTGCATCCATTCGCATCCAAGTGCCATGAGCGCCTTGTAAACTTCAGTCATGACATGAGCTGGATCTTTCTTGCTTTGGATACCAAGATACCATCTTCGATTCCGCCTGCCTTGCTGATGTTGTGCAATCATTCCGAAATTTCCAGGTATACTGCATTGCATCTGGAGACCTCCGCTGGGCGATGATCCAAGGCTCGAAGGCGGCGGTCGTGGCTGTCCTCCAAGCTTATTCATAGCCTCATTTACAATGTCTTTGTGTTGTGGCTGAGAACCTGCAGAATTTGGTGAGTGAGCCAACATTCGATCGAAACTCGAACCGTAGCTGCCTCCTGATTTTGGTGTTGTACCTCTACTTGCGCCGGGACTGAAAGCTGGGGGAGTTGCAGAAGCTGCTTCACGAATCGCACGTGCAACTTCCATAACACGCAGTCTGGTATGTTTATGATCAAGTATGAGCTCGTATGCTACTCGGAGGTCTCTCACGAGCTTTGGAGCATCGCTTTCGCGATTGTCTTCCAAGGCGGCTGCAGCCTCCACGAGGTCTCTTGATATGATAGAACCTGATCGGAAGGTTGGAAGCTTCATCACTTCATCGATTACTTGTGCATCGACGACTCTTTCTTGCTTCTCCATCAACTCGGGTGGATGTCTTAAATATGGCGGAAGCTTGTGCTGGAACCATGGATGCATTCTAATTTCAGGAATCGTTATTCGCTTCATAGGGTCTACCTCCAACATTCGAGGGATTAAGTTCCGAGCCAGCTGACTCAAATGGGTGGGCAGAGAGTACATGCCGCTTTTGATCTTTTTGAAAAGGTTTGGAATACTCTCATCGTCGAAGGGGAGGCTACCGCAGAGTAGTGCATACAGTATAACCCCACAGGACCATACATCAACTTCTGGGCCGGCGTATAAGTGACCCGAAATGACTTCTGGCGCAGCGTAGTTAGGAGATCCACAACTGGTTCGGAGGAAGTCTCCATCTCTCATCAAATTACTCAGTCCAAAATCGGCAATTTTAATGTTTAGATTGCTGTCCAAGAGCAAGTTTTCTGGCTTTAGGTCTCTGTGGACAATTTTTTGAAAGTGACAATATTCCACTCCAGAAACTATCTGATGGAAAAAGTTTCTGGCTTCATCTGCGCTCAACCTCCCTTTTGAAACAATATAATCAAATAGTTCACCACCTGAAACATATTCATTTACAAGGAAAATATCGGTCGGTGTGTCGATCACTTCATATAAACGTATGATGTGTGGGTGTGTGCAAAGATGTAGGATATTGATTTCACGTTGGACTTTCTCTTCCATTCCAAGTTGCTTAATCTTTGCCTTATTCAGGATTTTCACCGCCACCTTGTGTCCTGTTATTGCATGTGTGGCAAGTTTTACCTGCGAATAAAGATTATTGACGCAACAGAGCAATTAGCCAGAGTCTAGAACTACATTTGATCAAAAAAGGTACCATCCTCAAGTTGTATAAACGAGAATAAGTAAGCCAAAAACAACAAGAGACCAAGTATATACGCTATGATGGCTTTTTCTTGAACAGGCGTGACATTTCAAATTTATACTTTGCACGTGCAATTGTATGATGGGAAGCCTGAATACTTTCCACACATCAGTCAAGTGTCACCCGTCATATCGGCCCATGTCATGCTTCTTGTAAGATAATCGCTGTCATCTTCAATTAAATTACTGTCGTACCTTCCCGAAGGCACCAATGCCTAGGTTCTTCCCAAGGATGAATTGTCCTATTTGGACTGGTTGTTGGTCCATGGTGTTTTCCTAACAGCGAATTGATCAATGCACATGGAGCAACGGCGAGCTTGATGCTGCGAGCGATTGGAAGCTAGGATAACTACACCAAAAGACTTGCAATCAACTCCTCTATAACTACTTATGTAACTGCACACACAAGCCTGAGAACTCGAATTTCGCAGCGAAAAAGTCTCTAAAGTGCGAGGCAAGATCGTTGTGACACCTAATGTTTATAATGCTAATACATTGACATAAGTACAAATCTTAATCTTGTGCGGACACATCTGACACTTGATGTGTATGAGAATTGTAAGTACGCACTACAAATGTCCGGTCAACGAACAACCAACTCACATCAAACATCGCTTCAGAGTGCCAACTTTTCAAAGCTTTACCATCCAGGAATATGTTAGGCGAATTGTGTATTGCAGAAATATTGGCGTTTAGAAGAGCAAATCTTCCAAAAGGCATGAAAACTTCTATTCTTTCTTTTATCAAGTTCATCTTTATCACATTTTAAGTAACGATTTTGATTGCTTGGTCTCATTTCATATCCAATTAATTAAGATTATTCCAAATTCATCTGTCGAATTTATTATCATGCTGTGTTGTGATGAATTAAATTAGGTATGTTTTACATGAACTGATTTCAAACAGTAAGCAATATGTAACTTAGAGACTGATTCTGCTTATTTGTGTCATAAAATTGAGATCATCTATGATATAAAAGATTTTAGCATCTTAATCTGTTTCTAGGTTGGCAATCATCGTTGAGGGTGAATTGAAGTCACAAGTTCTCAACTGGCCTATTGACAGATACATTCTCCTTGATGGTTATAAGTTTTTTTACATTACAAGGCGAAATTAATAGAAAAAACTGTAGAGGCAATTGTAGTTCAACACGTTCCACCCGGAGTGAATTTTTATGTTCCAATAGATGCAGCGTGTAATCGAAATATTTGCGCTCTATTTCATCCACGGTCGGGTATTCAACATGAAAAAATTTGGTCTAATCATCACCATAACATGGAGTTTGCCTAGTCAATTGCAAGCTTTTCATGCCATTCCTATTAGGACGAGCAGGCAAAGTGATAGAATATCCAGCAGAAATTGGTGCCTGAAAGCAGAACACACTAGATCGAACTTTTTGGAAAATCTTTTTCAAAGTACTTGTTCAATTCTAGTACTGGGAATCCCGTTTACTGCCTCTGCTGACCAGGATTTCACCATACAAGCATGTGGTACTGCTGAAAAGAGTCAAAATTGCGTCAGTACCTCCTCGGTTAAAAACCTGGACAAGTATTCACCACCGTGGACATACCAATGCTCTCCAGATGAGGCATTTGCTCGCTTGAAGGGTGTGATAGCTTCAGAGCCCGAGTTATCAATCATAGAACTAGAGAAGTCCGCGCGCTACATCAAAGTGTCTGCACCTAGGGGCTTGGCTAGCGATGAGATTGAATTCGTGGTTCGTGGAAATGGTGATAATGTTGTTACTTTCAGGTCACAAGAGATTAATGGACCAGGAGTGAGTGACTTTGGGGCTATGAGAAGCCGCCTAGACTCTCTCAGAAAGAAATCTGGAGTTTTCGATATCATGGGCGCTGGTATGACAGCCGACAGCTATGAGATGCCAATTAGTAACCGAGGAGCATTAGGACAACTTAAGGCTTTTTATGGACTCCAATCGGGCAAGGGTTTCGAAAGTGTATTTGAGGATGATGAAGATTAGCAAATAGATAGAACGCAAGGTTAAAAATAGAAGCAAGCCTTTAAATGCTACACAGTATGGAAATTGGCTTCGTGACAAGTTTAGTCTAAAAGTCAATTGTAGGTAACCCAAAATTATGAAACTATAAATAGTTAACCTTTTATTTATGGTGCTTGACTGTTCTCAAGTCCCCACTGATTTCCCTTGTGAGAATTGTTGTGGAATCTCACAGTCTTGTGAATGGTGCCGAGATCTCCATTCAGCATTGTTTCTGGTGCTGTGCCTCTAGACATGCTACTGCCTGAGATTTTAGTATTCATCACACTCCCTTGCATTATTGAGTTGCTAAGCTCTATTGGAACACCCATTATGATATCTCACAGTTTTTCAAACTCCTGCACTGGGAGTGGCTTTGTCAATATGTTGGCTAACTGATCCTCTGACTTCACTGGGTGGACACTTACTCTCCCTTGTTCAACATGTTCAACAAAATGCAAGTACTTGTTATTGATGTGCTTTGTCCTTGGTCTGATTCATGGCACTGATGTTATCACTCTTGTCCCCATGTTGTCTTCAAAGACCTTGCATCTCACCTTGGCATTTCCATCAGGAATCCCAACATCTTTCTCCCTTAGCTCATCAACAAGGTCCATTATGGGGATCATTATCCTTCGTGAAGATAATCTTGATTAGTGCCACTAGTGAATCTCGTGCAGTTGCGATGATAAGCTTAATCAGTGCCACTAGTGAATCTAATGCAGTTTAGTTGTCATTAACTTTAAAATTATAATTACTTTAACTAGAGTTTCGTGAAGTATTCAGAGTTAAAACAATGTCAATTTCAAATTTACGCAATTCAACTTTCGCATATCATGCCTGCCCTGCTTATAAGAACTCAGTGAGAACTCATAAAGAAATGACATAATTTCTTTATTGGTGTATGTATAAATATGTCAACATCCTTAGTCCCTGGCTTAGGGCAATTAACTCTGCTTTTGTTGTGCTCAATGCAGTCTCCATCTGTAATTTGGATGTCCAGGTGAGAGGGCATCTGGCGAACATCATGATATAC
>Ga0075154_10002208_pt1 | contig 12899 bp, 8 predicted proteins | sample JI71714BDNA_FD_70965 | JGI IMG/M metagenome (GOLD analysis project Ga0075154, IMG submission 70965) | Wastewater effluent complex algal communities from Wisconsin, to seasonally profile nutrient transformation and Carbon sequestration -... | ecosystem: Engineered > WWTP > Effluent > Algae... | reverse complement strand
CTCATGCTTCAAATTGCCCTTCAACTCAAAGATTACCGCATCTTGTATGTATCAGGAGAGGAAAGCGAACAACAAATCAAGCTACGCGCCGAACGCATTGGCATAGCCCATCCCACCTGCTATGTCCTCACGGAAACCTCCACTGAGCATATTTTTAAACAAGTCGAACAAGTCGAACCCGACGTCATTATCATCGACTCCATTCAAACCTTGGTCTCCCCACACATCGACTCTGCGGCTGGCAGTGTTTCTCAGGTAAAAGAATGTACCAGCGAATGGATGAAATTTGCCAAGGAATCGGATATCCCAGTCATCATGATCGGGCATGTCACCAAAGACGGCTCACTGGCAGGCCCCAAAATGTTGGAACACATGGTGGATACCGTCTTGCAATTTGAAGGCGACCGTCACATGACCTACCGAATCCTCCGGACCACCAAAAATCGATTTGGCAGTACCTCCGAATTGGGAATTTATGAAATGATAGGTTCTGGCTTGCGTCAGGTGAGCAATCCGTCGGAAATCCTCATCGCCCAGCGCGAAGGCGAATTAAGTGGAATTGCCATTGCGACGATGTTGGAAGGAAATCGTCCGTTGTTGATCGAAGTCCAAACCCTAGTTTCACCTACCACATACGGAACACCTCAGCGCTCAGCCACGGGGTATGACTTACGAAGACTCCAAATGTTATTGGCTGTGTTAGAAAAACGAGCAGGTTTTCGGTTGGGAACACAAGACGTATTTTTGAATATCACCGGCGGATTACGCGTGGAAGATCCTGCGATTGACTTGGCCATTTGTGCCTCCATCGCCTCTTCCTATGAGGACATTCCGATTCCAGCGTCTGTTTGTTTTGCAGGAGAAATTGGTTTAGGTGGCGAAATCCGCACTGTCAATCGGATGGAACAGCGCATTTCAGAAGCTGAGAAACTGGGGTATCAAAAAATATACGTTTCCAAGTTCAGCTTAAAAGGCCTAGCACGCACCGACTATACCCTGGATATCCGGCCTGTAGGAAAATTGGAAGAAGTATTCCAAGACCTATTTCTTGGGATGTAAATTTGATATTTTCAAAATTTTACCTAAATTAAGCCTATATTATTGAAAGGATATGCGGCGGTATTTTACTTTTTTTCTTTTTGCTTTTGGTTTCTCCATACTCTTGTGCGCTTGTTCCCCCCGCGTGTCTAGGACAATAGAAGGCCCCGTGCATTCGCATATCATTGATCGGGAAAAATCAAGACTGCATTTTAAAACGATAGGACTTTCGGATCGTCCACCGGTGCTATTTATTCATGGAGCGCCGGGAAACTGGAAATCGTATATGAAGTTGTACCAAGATACTCTTCTATCGCGTCGCTATCATTTGATTGCTGTGGATCGATTGGGGTATGGACTTTCACGGAAAGGCCGGAGCATTTCGTCTATTCCAGACCAAGCCGATGTCATCTCCGAAGCACTCAAAACCAATACTTCGGGGCAAAAAGCGATTGTCATTGGGCGATCATATGGCGCAGCTATTGCCGCTCAAATTGGCATTCGGCATCCTGATCTAGTGGAAAAAGTGGTCATGATTTCGCCCGTGATTGATCCAGATAAAGAAAAATACTTTTGGTTTTCCTATGCGGCGAAACATTGGTTGGTCCGGCAGTTTCTCAGCGAAGCCATGATTGCAGCCACCGAGGAAAAGTTTGCACATGCCGAAGAATTACGCCAGATTCTCAAAGATTGGGACAACTTAGATGTCAAAACTACCGTTATGATGGGGGGACAGGATTGGATCGCGCCGATGGATAATTTTGAATTTGCGAAGAAAAAAATTCGGAAAGCCCGAAGTAAATTTATATTTCTACCCAAGGCAGGTCACATGATTGCTGAAACCCACCCAGATCTTGTACTTTCTGAAATTTTGGGAGAAGTAACTCCCTAATTTGCTTTTTTAGTTTGGACCTGCTCTTGGGGACTTCCGTTGCCATCAAATAATTTCTCATGACCATTGTCGATTTTTTTCGTACGTATTCTGCTTATTTTATTTGGCTTGCCGCATTACCCGGAGGTTGGGTAACCGGAAAAATCCTGAAAACGTTATTATTCCCGCTTCTTCGTCAATATACCCAAAAGACCGAGACCAACTTTGATGATTTTCTCCTTAAACTTTCCGGGAAAGTAATCATTCCAATCGGTTGGATTTCGGGAGTCATTGTTGCCTATTACACAGCCCCGATTTTCCCCGCTTACCGAGCCGAATTAAAAAATGCCATCCTTATATTCATCATCGGAATTTTAACATGGTTGACGTCTCAGATGGTGGTTGCGCTTACCCACTACCAGATCGAAAAAATGGGGCAAGAAGTGGTCAAAAGCTCCATTTTCACCAAAATCATCCAAGCGCTCATCTATATTTTTGGTTTGATGGCAGCCTTGCAAGTGGTCGGAATCTCCGTAGCCCCTGCCCTGACCGCTTTGGGTGTTGGGGGTTTGGCTGTAGCACTCGCCTTGCAGGATACATTATCCAACCTTTTCGCGGGTATTCAGCTGATTGCCGGTCGAAAAATCAAACCCGGCGATTATGTCCAACTTTCGACGTTGGAGGAAGGTTACGTAGAGGATATATCGTGGCGAAATACTGTCATCCGCGCCTTATCAAACCACTTAATCATCGTCCCAAACTCCAAGTTATCAAGTTCCATCGTGCGCAATTTTGTCTTGCCTGATAGTGAAATTTCGGTCTCAATTGACGTCGGAGTGAGCTACGCCAGTGATTTGGATCATGTCGAAAGAGTTTGCATGGCCGTTGGACGTGAAGTACTCAAGACGGTAGAAGGTGGCGTACCCGATTTTGATCCTATCGTCCGATTTCGGGCTTTTGCCGATTCGAGTATTACCGTCCGGACAATCCTCCGGGCCCAAGAATTTTCATTGCAATATGGTTTGTCCTCCGAGTTTATTCGGCAATTGCACAAACGCTTTCAAGCAGAAAACATCGAGATCCCCTTCCCTATTCGGACTCTCCGGATCGAAAAAGGATCAACAGAGCTTTAAAACTAAAAAAGGAGGCTACCGCCTCCTTTTTTTATCACAATACCCCTTTCGTACTTGGAAGATTATCTAATGCGGCGATATCACGGCGGACGGCCATTTTGATCGCTTTGGCCCAGCCTTTGAAAATTGCTTCGATTTTATGGTGTTCATTATCTCCTGTACACTGAATGTTCAGATTGCATTTAGACGTATCGGAAAACGATTTAAAGAAATGCATGAACATCTCAGTTGGCATTTCACCAATTTTTTCGCGTTTAAAATCGGCATTCCAGACTAGCCAAGGTCGGCCCGAAAAATCGATGGCTACTTGCGCTAAGGCTTCATCCATGGGCAACAAAAATCCATATCGACTGATCCCTCGCTTATCGCCCAGCGCACTCAAAAATGCTTCCCCAAGTGCCAGCGCGGTATCTTCGATGGTATGGTGCTCGTCAATGTGCAAGTCGCCTTTCACTTGAACAGTCAAATCCAAGCCACCATGTTTGGCCAATTGATCCAGCATGTGGTCAAAAAACCCTAGTCCGGTGTTCAGATCGCTTTTTCCGGCACCGTCGAGATTTACCGAAACGAAAATATCCGTTTCTTTGGTTACGCGGTGAATGGTCCCAATCCGGGCGGGTAGGCGGAGAAATTGGTAAATCTCGACCCAGCTAAGGGTAGTCAGCGCCAGGGCTTCTTTTTGTTCTGGGGTGAGTGTAGACGGTTCCTCCTCGCCAATGAAAATCGCCTGCGCCCCTAAGTTAACCGCCAATTGGATATCCGTGACCCGATCACCGATGACATAGGAATTGGCGAGGTCATACGACCCATCCATATAGGCGGTCAGCAGACCAGTCCCGGGTTTTCGGGTAGGGAGCGGATCATGTTCGAAGGACCGGTCGATGCAGACTTGCGAAAAGTGAATATTTTCGCCGGTTAGTGTATCCATCATTTTTTGATGGGCAGGCCAGAAAGTATCTTCGGGGAAAGAGGCCGTTCCTAAGCCATCTTGGTTGGTGACCATGACAAGCTCATACTCCGTTTCTTCACCGATTTTTCGAAGTTGAGAAAGGACATGCGGTAGGAAAGCCAATTTTTCCAAGGAATCGACTTGAAAATCGACGGGAGGTTCAACGATAATCGTACCATCACGGTCGATGAATAATACTTTTTTCATGTTTTCTCGGAGCCTTTTAGACAAGAATTTACGAGTTGAAATTCAAGTGACTTATTTTCTTTGGTAAAATATTTTTAAAAGAAAGACCTATCGGCGAGGGTTTATGCTGTGCCGAGCGGCAATTTATCAAAAAAGTAGGCTGTATCCAAACCCAAAGCGGGCTCGGCTCGGGGGTAAGGAAAGGGGTGAGCGACCTTGGTTGAGGGCGATCCACGTTGCTTTGGGGTGGTTCAAGGTCGTTTGAGATACACAACCATCTACATCAAGAGAAAAGAAAGGTTGGAACCCGAGATCGGTAGCTAAAACATGGGGTATACCTTATTTGAGATCAACAACCGGCGGTGCACTGTATTTGTACGGAATATAATTTTGCCAACGCCACGGTGTAAAAATATCTCCAATTGAATACGCTAAAAGTTCTTTAAAAATACTTTCCCCGTTATCGTTGTTCGTCATGATCACAACTGCAATTTTTTTATCGGGAAAACAGATGGAATAATGGCCCCAACCGTCATCATGCCCTTCTTTAAAAAATGCGCGCCCAAAAGGGGTAGTCAACGTTCCAACCCCAAAACCATACCCTAACTGAATATTGTCATTATCGGTGCTGTCAATTTGGGCAAGAGGTCCAAATTGACTTCTTGACCGGATTCTAACTTGTTGGCTCGTCATTTCCTGAAAAGTCTGTTTTGAAAGTCCTTTTCCCTGAATAAAATGGGTGTAAAACTTGGTAAAATCCTCAAAAGTTGTGCTCATGGATCCCCCAGCGCTTGCCTCTTTCCATTTCATCAATTCATAAGGCTCACCTTGGGCATTATGGCCATAGGCAATCCGGGTATCAAAGCGCGTTTGCCAAACATGACTCGTATTTGTCATACCTAAAGGCTTAAAAACCCGTTCCTTTGAAATCGTCTCATAGTCTTTGCCAGTGACTTGTTCAATAACAAACTGCAAAAGATACAGTCCTTCGCCGGAATACGAATAGCGAGTACCGGGCTCAAATTTAATTTTTAGTTTTTTATCCGCCTCGTACCAACGCCAGTTGGGAAAGCCTGTGGTGTGCGTTAAACACATGCGTGCGGTTATCTTTTCGTAACGCTTATCATCCTTTAAATCGTGGTAGCCCCGTTTAAATCCACTGATTTTGATGTCTGTCAACGGTTTATTTAAATAGTGCACCAATGGCCGATCAAGGTCAATTACTTTTTCTTGAACGAATTGCATGGCAATGTAAGCGAAAACCATTTTGGCAAACGATGCACCGTACAACACAGATGATTTTTCAAAGGCGATATTCTCTTGAACGTTTGCACGTCCGTACGTTTTATTAAAAATAGGTTTGTTATCGTTGAATACGGCCACCGCGACACCAGAAACATTAGCCACTTGCATGAGATATTCTATTTTTGCGTTTAAACTATCCGCATCGATTCGACTACGATCAATTCGTTTGATTGTTTGTCCGACCGCAAAATGGGAAAACAAACCGAGTAGTGTCGCAAAAAGTATCCTGAATTTCATGATAAACATTCTGTTGTTAATATTCGCGTAAAATTACTTGGATTGGAATAAAGCAATCCGGTTTCCTTCGGTATCTTCAAACTCGGCAACGAGTCCAATGCCATTATCCGTTTTGGGATAGAGAACTTTTCCTCCGTTTGAGATGGCTGCATTCATTGTCTCATCCATGTTTTCTGTGTTAAAATAAACCAAAACGCCATCTTTCGTTGGTTTGTAAATTTCACCTTTGGCTAAGGCTCCCGAGATCCCTGAGTATTCATCAACAAATGGGAACAATGCCATTTGATTGTGGTCTATTATGTCTTTATCAAAACGAAAACCAAATACTGCCTGATAAAAATGTATTGCTCGGTCCAGGTCATTTACTGGGATTTCGAAGTAAACCACCGGGTTTGAATGCGGTGCTTTTATCCTTTTGTCTGCCAGTTTATCCTTTGTTTTTGAACTACCACTACATGAACCCATATACTGAGCTAAAAATCCAAAAACTAACAGCATCGTCATCCTCCTAAAGGTATTCATTCTTTTTCAAGTTGTCGTTAACGTTTATTTTTTAGCCTGTCTGGTGCTCGGGTGAGGTTACAGAAATACGATCCTGATACATCATATTCTTGATCAATGAATGACATTAATGCATTCATTCTTTGCATGCCATCGATTATTTCAAGCTGTTTCCCTTTTTTTCGGTTGTAACTTCTGCAAGTAATACCAAAGGAACAGGATAGCCTTTTACAATAGGGTCAATACATGATTTTTTTCTACGAACGACCAAACAAGTTTTCGCTGATATCATCTATTTACTAAATACTGTCTAGAAAGATAAGAACCGTATAGGCTTTGTATCCTTTCACCCTTTATTGAAAAGTCTTTTGCTGTTGCCTTTACTTTATTTTTAGTGGTATTTATTTAGATATTATTCATTAACCTGTTTATTCAATTCACCTGTCATGGTATTACATACAACGAATCGCTTTCCACCCTTACCCCTACACCGCCTATTCCCTCCTTCGCTGCGTCAATTTACCCTGAGAAGCATCTTGTCAGCACATTTCAAAAATACGCAATATAGGGCTATGGCCGAATGATCTCGTGGACTTTTTAGTTCATCAAGATCTTGGGTGATAATGCGGGTGTATATCTCCGTGGTGATTAAACATTCAGGACAGATACGTCTTGGATCTTACGAATATCGAATTCCTTTTCAAGCCAATGGGTCGCTGAGGTTGCATTCCAGCATCTGGTGCTCTGGTCTTGGGGCACAAAAAAAGAGCGACTTTCGTCGCTCTGTAAGTCGGGGTGACTGGATTCGAACCAGCGGCCACACGCCCCCCAGACGTGTACTCTAACCGGGCTGAGCTACACCCCGAAGCTCTCGGGTCACAAAAGTAGAAAACTCAACCCAAATATTGAAAAATTTATCCAAAAAAAATTAACTCCTGCCTTCATCCAAATCAACCGAACCTGCGTATATGCTGCTATACATCATTTTAACATTCTATTCTATATGAAAAAAGTAGTCTTAGCCCTCTTCGTAGCAGCGGCAGCGGTCTCTACCACCCAAGCTCAAATCCTTAAATCTACCGTGTCTAACCTCACTACCCAAGTGGCTAAAGGGGGTATCTTGGCTGGTGCTCATCTGCAAAATGCCGCAGTACAAGCGGGTAACAATCTGGTTGGTGCCCAAGGAACCACAGCTATCGTCGGTGGACAGCAAGTCGCTGGTGCTCGGGTAAATCAACTCATCGCGCAAGTAGGTCAAGTTGCCGGGGTAGGTGCCGTAGGTACACAAGCTACTGTGGGTGGCAATAGCCTTGCGAATGCGCAAGTTCCTGTATTGGTGGGTCAGGTCAGCAATTTGGCTGGTGTAACGGCCATCGGAACCAACGCAACCGTAGGCGGTGGATCTACCTTAGTCAACGCGCAGGTTCCTGTTCTTGCCGCAAACGTCGCCAACTTAGCGGGTGTTACGGCTGTGGGTACAAAAGCTACTGTAGGCGGCAGCTCTGTCGCGAATGTGGGCGTGCAAGGCTTGGGCGTTCAGGCGCTAGGCAATACCGTCAATGCAACCGTTACCGGTACCCAAGTTAAAGTGGGTGGCCAAGGTTTGTTGAATACCAACGTTTCCAACTTGAATCTACACGTCGGACAAGGTTCTTTGTTGAACGGCCTCCGTCGGTAATCCATTCGTGCCGGGGCCTCGGCTCCGGCTTTTTTTACCCACTATGCGTTTCCTTCACCTCCCCCTTACACTGTTTTTCCTAGGCTTTTTACCCAGTTTCGCTCAGCAAAAATTGAGCTTGACTGCTTGCATTCGGGCGGCCAAGTTTCACCACGGCAACTATCTGCAAGCCCAAAATGCCAAAACTCTCGAAACCGCCAAGCGGGAGTTTACGCAGCGCGACTTTCTGCCGCAGGCCGAAGTCTATGCCAACCCCACACTTTCTATGGGGCGCTCGGTAGATCCCACCACGTTTCAGTTTGCTACCCGCGGATTTGTGAACAATATCCTGGGCTTATCGCTTTCCCAAACGGTGTATGCTGGAGGACGGAGAGGATTAGCGCTGGAAATGCAGGAAATGCAAGAAAAAATGGCCGAAACGCAGGTCGAAAAGCAAGAAGCGTTGCTGACTGTCCAGGTCATTCAGCAGTATTTTCAAGTGCTGATCGCCCAAGCGCAGGTCCGTCATGCCGAGACGCAATACCAATTATTGCAACAAATTACCCCGACAAATGAAGATACCTTGGGCCGGTTACAGTTTCAAGCCCAAATCTCCAGTGCCGAGTGGACGCTCGTCAAGGCGCAGCAGGAACTCAAAATTCAAAAAATCACCCTCGGCCACCTCATCGGATCCAGTCAGCCGCAGACATTGACCTTGGAAGATTACGATAGCCAACCCCAAGTATTGGAGCTGGCCGTGGCCACCGACGATCGGTTGTTTCAACAATATTATGCTTGGCATCCCGACTACCGGTATTCGCAATGGAAACAAAAATGGCAGAGTTTGCAGATGGCCGACATTCGGGCCAGTCGTTTGCCCAGTATTTCATTGAACGGCGGCGTCAACCTCCCCTACTCCAGTTTGTATCAACAAGTATCAGAATCGCGCTTGGTGCGCATGGACACCGTACCCGTGTTCTTTCAAGGGGCTATCCGCCCAGCGCTATCGCCAGCCTTCGAAAATCAATTTCGGACCATTCCCTTGATTTCGCAATGGGGTCAATTGGCCAATGCCTCTTTGGGTATCCAGATCCGGATCCCGATCATGGCGGGCAACAGCTACCGATTGCGGTGGCAACAAGCCAAGCATGATTTGCAATTGGCGCAAATTCAAGCCCAACAAATCAAAAACGACCTCATTAAAGAGTCCGCCTTGGCGCAAAGCCAAGTGGAATCGACGATGGCCCAATACAAGGCCAGTCAATCGGCCTTCGATGTATGGAATGCCTATTATCAAAATGCGTTGCCAGTATACCAGCGGGGCGAAATGAGTCAGAAGGAATTTCAAGACATCATTTTTCAATTTCTCCAAACCGACATCCAGCTGACCCGCGCCCGCTACGAATACCATCTGTGGCAGCAATTGAAGCCTTTTTACGAATCTGGCAAATGGACTCAGCGAAAAACCACCGCTTTCCGCTGAGAAACTTTATTTAGCCGGAAGAGATCGGTAGATGACATTGCCCACCTCCGTTCGGATATTCATTGAGGAGATTTTCCCATTATCTCGGGTTGGATATACCCGATTACTCAAGAAAACGTAGACCAATTGATGGACGGGATCTACCCACGTGAAGGTTCCGGTGAATCCAGAGTGCCCATAACTTTCTGGTGAAGCCAATCGGGGTCCATTGGCGATTTTGGGGTCAAAATCCAACTTATCGAAGGCAATTCCCCGCCGATTTTTCTCCTCAGGAAACGCGTAGGCAGTCATGGCGTCGATATCCTCGGCTTTGAAATAGGTTTTCCCGGCAAGGGTTCCTTTTTTCAGGTAGAGGTACATCAATTTAGCTACATCGTGCACCGAGCCAAATAATCCCGCATGTCCCGAAATACCGCCCAACAACGCGGCCCCCTCGTCGTGCACCCGTCCATGGATGAGTGTTTTTCGGAATAAGGTATCGTGTTCAGTAGGCACAATCTGGTTCAAAGGGAAATGCTTTCGAGGATTATAGGTCAAGGTTGTGGCCCCAATCGATCGGTAGGTTTTTTTTAAGTAGGTATCCCAATCCAGCCCGGTCAATCGCTCGCCAAGCTTGGGGTACAAATAGTAATGAAGATCGCTGTACACATAGCCTTGGGTGGGCTTTACCGGTGAATCTTGAATTTGTCGGGCTATTTTTTCGCCGTACGACCGGTGCAAAAAAAGCGAATCCGCCACCTCCACGGGATAGTCAACGGAGGCTGTTTGGGAAAATACACCCGACTTCCAGGTAATCGTCTCGGGCGAGAGGATTTTCATCCACAAGGATCGACGGGTCTCTAAGGTGGCTACGTAATCAATCTCATAGCTTTTTTCCTTTCCTCTTAATTTTTGCCAAAAGGTCCGGGGAATTTCACGTTGTATCCACTCCGATGCCCAACGGGGATCTAAGCTCGCCTTTTTAAGGGTAGCCACGGTATCCACGGCATCCATCCAAAACGGAATCCAAGCTTTCAATCCCGAGCGATGCGTGAGCATGTCGATAAACCGGAGATTTTCTTTATTTGTCCCTTTCCATTCCGGGAAATATGTGCCGGCTGGTTCATTCCAATCAAATTTCCCTTCTGATTTCCATTGCAAAATCGCTAAGGCCGCGGTGGTGATTTTTGTCAACGACGCCACATCATACAGCGACTGAACGGTCAGGGTGGAAAGTGGAGCGGCTATTTCGCTCCCCTGTGCTTTGGTACCCGTTGTGTTCTTTCCGCCATCCATGACATCGGCTTTGGTTCCTTGTTCAAACCGTGGTTGTTGCTGACGTTCAGACTGGGCCTCAAACGTAGAAGCACCAAAGGCTTTTTGGTAAATTACCCGTCCGTCTTTGATAATTTCCATGGTGGCTCCCGGATACGCCCCGGCTTTTAGTCCAGCCTGAATGACTGAGTCCACCCGAGATTCGAGGATATCTCCACGGGAAATACCAACCATTTCCGGGATCCCAAAGGCCAATCGACCGATTGCTCGGAGGTCTTGCCCTGATTTCAACGGAAAATCGGCATTTACAGTTACTGGCAACCGGCCGGTCATGTCCACGGCCCCGAAAATTCCTTGTGCGGCAGCTTCTTCAAGGTAGGGCGTTTGCTGACTCGTTAGGATCAATCCTTTCGCATATTTTAACGACGGAATTTTATCCAAGGCATATGGATTTCCCATCACCACCCAAATGGCCTTGGGATGGGCTGCTTGAATGGCCGCCACCCATTTTTCGTGCGCGGCGGTGATGCCATAATGGCCATACGGCCGGATGGACGGAAGATGCAAGCCAACAACCAATTGATCCACCTGCCGGATGTTTTGAAGCATGGCAGCCACCGCCGAGTCGGAGTCTACCACCACCGCTTGCCAAGAATCCAGGTTTGTGTATTGGCCAGCCATGCGTTGAAACGCCGTGGGTTGAGTGGAACCCAAAGATAAAACGCCGATTTTTTGATCGAGGTGGGCAATGGGCAATAGATTTTCTGTATTTCGGAGCACGGTCAATGACTTTTCGGCCAACAAACGGTTGAGCCAATCGGACGTCCGGGTGTTCAGCTCGGGTACCAAGTTTTGTTCCGCGGTCGGGGCGTATTGATCCAGTCCAACCCATGATTTGGCCATCAAAATTTTCCGTACCCGCTGGTTGATCACCGATTCTTTCAGTTCACCCGATTTTACCGCGGCCAAAATCGCCTCAAAAGCTTGAGGGACTTCTTCAAACGTTTCGAGTATATCATTTCCCGCCAAAATCGCCTTGACCAGCGCTTGGCCTTTTGGGAAATTTTTGACCGCCCCTTGCATATCCATGGCATCGGTAAAAACGAGTCCTTGGAAGCCCATTTCCTTTCGGAGGAGATTGGTGACAATATTTTGGGAAAATGTAGACGCGAGATTGGGCGTAGGCTCGAGTTGGGGAATACTCAAATGCGCGGTCATGATGCCCGAAAGCCCCGCGTTGATTAGACCTTGGAAGGGATACAGTTCGAGTTCTTTCAACCGATTTTTATCGTGGGAAATCACAGGGAGATCGTAATGAGAATCTACTCCTGTATCGCCGTGGCCGGGAAAGTGTTTGGCGGTGGTTAAAAATCGCTCGGATTGCATGCCTTTCATGTAGGCCAGCGCTTTTTTCATCACCAGTTCACGATCTTCGCCGAACGAACGGAAGTTAATGACCGGATTGGCGGGGTTGTTATTAATATCCACCACCGGCGCATAATTAATATGAACCCCCATGCGTTTGGCTTGTTTGGCCACTTCCTGCCCCATTTGGTAGAGTAGTTCGTCTTGGCCTTGCATGGCACCCAATGTCATTTGGTATGGAAAACGAACGGTAGAATCCAGCCGCATGGCGAGGCCCCACTCCAGGTCCATCCCGATCAACATCGGTACTTTGGATAGCGCTTGCAATTCATTGACAATCTGGACCTGGCGCGTCGGTTGGCCGGCGAAAAAGACCAGTCCACCGATTTTATATTTCGTCACCCATTCTTTCAAAACCGCAGGCTTGTATCCTTTTCCGGAGGTATTTCCGCGGGGCATGAGCATTTGCCCAATTTTTTCTTCAAGGGTAAGGGATTGCAGGGTTTTTTCGACCCAGACCGCGTTGTGTTGGGTTAGGAAGGGTGGAGTTTCTTGAGCAAAAGCAGCAGGAAAAATAAAGACCAGCCACAGCAGGCTTTTACGTGGTAGATTCATTTCGTAGATCCAAGGTTGAATGACCAAATATAACCAATTCTCGCTCAGACCTACGAAAAAAACCTAGAGAACATTACATCATCCCCATTTTCCCTTGTTGATAATCGCGCATGGCTTCCAGAATTTCGGTGGTACTATTCATCACAAAAGGGCCATGCTGGACCACGGGTTCAGACAGAGGAGCCCCAGAAACTAGAATGAAATGTCCTTCTGACTGCGTTTGGATATCGAGTGTAGTACCTTCCAACTCAAACAAAACTTGTTGGTGGGTGTAGGCCAGTTTGCCATTAACCACCACCTCGCCT
>Ga0075154_10002202_pt1 | contig 12912 bp, 11 predicted proteins | sample JI71714BDNA_FD_70965 | JGI IMG/M metagenome (GOLD analysis project Ga0075154, IMG submission 70965) | Wastewater effluent complex algal communities from Wisconsin, to seasonally profile nutrient transformation and Carbon sequestration -... | ecosystem: Engineered > WWTP > Effluent > Algae... | reverse complement strand
CGCCGATGAAGCCGGCGCCGCCAGTGACGAGCAGATGGGTCATGCAGCCATTTCTTTCAGGCAATCAATGAGTTCGGTGCGCCAGTGCCGCGCCGGGCCGGTGATGGCCGTGCTGCTGGCCTTGTCGAGCACGCTATAGGCCGGACGGCGGGCCGGGGTGGGATAATCGCTGGTGGCGATCGGCAGCACCGGCACCTGGCGGCCGAGCAGGCCAAGGCGCAGCGCTTCCTCTTGAATTGCCACGGCAAAATCATACCAGCTGGCCACGCCGGCATCGGTCCAGTGAAAAATGCCGTGATGGCGATCCAGCGCCCAGATGGCGCGGGCCAGGCTGGCGGCGTGGGTGGGTGTGCCGATCTGATCGGCAACCACGCGCACCTCATCCCGTTCCGCCATCAGGCGCAGCATGGTGCGCACGAAATTGTTGCCGGCTGCGGCATAGACCCAGGCGGTGCGGATGATCAGCGGGGCCGGGTGATGGGCCTGGGCAGCCTGCTCGCCGGCCAATTTGGTGCGGCCATAGGCGCTGGCCGGGGCTGGCGCGGTATCGGGCGCATACGGGCGGTGGCCGCAGCCATCGAACACATAATCGGTGGAAATCTGCACGAAGCGCGTGCCCGTTCTGGCAGCTTCTGTGGCCAGAAAGCCCACGGCGGTGGCATTAACTGCCAAGGCGGCGGCTTCTTCGGCCTCCGCCTTGTCAACCGCCGTCCAGGCTGCGGCATTGACCAGCAGATCGGCCCTGGCATCGGCCACCACGCGGGCGACGACATCGGGATTGGCGATATCGAATTCGGCTTCGGGCGGGGCGATCAGGGTCACGCCGGCGGGCGCCGTGGCGGCCAGCGCCCGGCCCAATTGCCCGCCGCTGCCCGCGACCAGCACCCTCATGCGAACACCTGGGCATCGGCGAGGCAAGGCGCGACGCCGTCCTTGGCCGAAAGCATGGGCGCGGTGCCGACATCGGGCCAGGCAATCCCCAGCGCCGGATCGTCCCAGCGGATGGCGCGTTCGTCGGCCGGGTTGTAGAAGCTGGTCACCTTGTACATGAAATCGGCGCTGTCGCTGGTGACGACAAAGCCATGGGCAAAGCCCGGCGGCACCCAGAGCATGCGGTGATTTTCCGCCGACAGTTCATAGCCGACCCATTTGCCGAAGTGCGGCGAGCTGCGGCGGATATCCACCGCCACGTCAAACACGCTGCCGGCCGTGACCCGCACCAATTTGCCCTGCGGATCGGCCAGTTGATAATGCAGCCCGCGCAGCACGCCCTTGGCCGAGCGGCTGTGATTGTCCTGCACGAAATCCAGATCGAGGCCGAGGCCCGCAAACGTCCGGCGGTTCCAGCTTTCGAGGAAAAAGCCGCGCGTGTCGCCAAAGACCTTGGGTTCGATCAGCAGCACGCCGGGCAGGGCGGTTTCGACGATGTTCATCGGCCGGCCTTCAATTGGCCGAGCAGATATTCGCCATAGCCGGATTTGCGCAGCGGCTGGGCGATGCGGGCCAGTTGTTCATCATCGATCAGGCCCTTGCGCCAGGCGATTTCTTCCGGGCAGCAGATTTTCAGGCCCTGGCGTTCTTCCACGATGCGGACATAGAGCGCGGCATCGAGCAGCGAGCCATGGGTGCCGGTGTCGAGCCAGGCAAAGCCGCGGCCCATCAGTTCGACGTTCAGCTTGCCGGCGTCCAGATACAGCCGGTTGAGATCAGTGATTTCCAGTTCGCCGCGCGGGGAGGGTTTCAGGTCGCGGGCCATGGCCACCGCATCGCCGTCATAGAAATAGAGGCCGGTGACGGCATAGTTGCTCTTGGGAACCGCCGGCTTTTCCTCGATGGTTTCGGCGCGGCCGGCGGCATCGAAGGACACCACGCCATAGGCAGTGGGATCGCTGACATAATAGCCGAACACCGTGGCGCCCTGCTCGCGGGCGCCGGCGCTGGCCAGCAATTCGGGCAGGCCGTGGCCGTGGAAGATATTGTCTCCCAAAATCAGCACGCTGGGATCATTGCCCACGAAATCCGCGCCGATGTGATAGGCCTGCGCCAGACCTTCCGGGCGGGGCTGCTGGGCATAGTGGATGGACATGCCCCAATCGCTGCCATCGCCGAGCAGCGCCTGGAACGCCACCGCATCGCCGGGCGTGGTGATGATCAGCACATCGCTGATCCCGGCCAGCATCAGCACCGACAGCGGATAGTAGATCATCGGCTTGTCATAAACCGGCATCAATTGTTTGGAGACCGGTTTGGTGAGCGGATAGAGCCGGGTGCCGGACCCGCCGGCCAATATGATGCCACGACGTTTCGCCATCATGCGGTGCCCCTGATGAACCGGCGCAGCAGGCCGGCAAAGCTTTTGACTTGTGCCAGCACCGGCTCGCGCCGGGCAGCTTCGATCACGCCCAGGCCCAGATAGCGCGGCACCGGCCGGCCCGCCAGCCGCATCGCCAGCAGGCGGGACAGCAGCTGGCGCTTGCGCCGGCCCTGGTGCGGCTGCATGCGGATGATATCGGCCACCGGCACCGGTTGGGTCTCCACCGCTCCGGCGGCGCGGGCACCATCCAGCAGGGCCAGCCCGGCCGGGGTGCGTGCCATCACCAGGCTGCGGCCATCGGCTTCCTCGAAACTGGGATAGCCGCGGTCATCACCGTACCAGGCATCGGCGCAGGCGACATCGGCCAGCGCACCCACGGCATCGGCGCAGATCTTGCAGCGGAATTGCAGTTCCTTCGACAATATGTCGCCCCAGCTGTCGCTGTAGCTCATGCGGCGCTGGCTGCCATCGGTGAGGGTGGCGGTGGCATAGCCGGGCCAGCCATCGCCGCGGAAGCGGAAGGCCGCCACATCGCTGCGCTGCACCTCCAGCCGGTCGAGAATGCGGCCAACCGCCTGATCGGACGGGATGCCAGCGCAGAAAAACGCCAGCATCAGCGGCACACGCGCGGCCAGCGCGGGATCGGCGGCGGCGCGGGCGCGCAGCGCGGCGACATCGCAGGGCTTGCCGACGAAGGCAAAGCGGCCGGGGCGGGCCAGCCAGTCATTCAGGCCCGCCAGCGGCGAGCTGTGGGCATAGCGCGATCCGGCGGCCGTCATGATATCGTTGCGGCTGGTGGAGATGCTGGTGACATTGCCGGTGGGACGATCGGGATCGGCGCGCACCTGCACGACAAAATCCACCTGGCCGCTGCCGAGCGCATGGGCCAGCAGGGCCGAAATCATGCCGCCCGAAGAGGCGCGGTGGCGCATTTCGGCATCGCTGGAATGGCCAACCGCGACGTGACGGGCCGGGCCCCACAGTGGATCGGGCTGGGGTTCGGCCGGATCGGCAGGGTTGGCGCGGCCATCCACGATGATGCCAGGGCAGGCGGCCATGATCGCGGCATCCTGCGCGGGCGTGACCGGGCCGATCTGTTCGGGGCGGGCCCAGCCGGGGCCGGCGATCTGCATGCGGATGCCGGGCGACAGGGCCGCGCACAGGCCGCAGCCTGTGCAGCTGTCAGCGCGCTTCACCCGGGCGAGAAATTCGGCGGCCATGGCGTGCAATCACCCGTTCATCCCGGTCAACAGCCGCCAGCAGCGATGGCCGGGGCCTGGCCGGATGGCGGCGGGGCCGGACCGGCCGGCCCCGCTGCGATCATTTGGCGGCGGGCGCCGCCGGCGCGGCGGGCGCAGGCGCGCCGCCGGCCTTGACGCGGGCGGCCTGCGCCGCCTTTTCCTTGGCAGCGGCTTCGGCCTGGCGGTCCAGTTCCTTGGCCATGTTTTCCGGCGTGTCATAGCCGGCGCCATATTTGATCTTGCCCTTGTTCAATTCGCGCAGGCGGGTGAGTTCGGCCTGCAACCGCTTGGCGACTTCCTGGCGTTCGATCAGCTGCTGGGCATAGGTGATGGCGCGTTCACCGGTGAAGGGCTGCTGCTTCATTTCGGTGACGACGTTGACATAGATGATCGGGGCCGGAGCGCCCTGCGGCTGATCGGTGAACATGAAGGGTTCGCCGTTCGGGCCCTGGGCCAGACGCACGATTTCGGCGGACAGGCGCGGATCCAGCAGCAACGTATCAAGCTGTTGCGGCGCGCGGCGATATTCGATGTTGTTGTCCATCAGGGCCTTTTCCACCGAGGCCATCGATTTGGCTTCCTTGATCGGAATCGAATTGACCGCGCCCTGCTGCAGGAACTGGATCTGATCCAGCGTCATGATGCGGCGGTTGCCGAAGATGATCGGATTGTCCTCGATGAATTTCTGCGCCTGTTCGCGCGGGGTTTCCGAAACCTTGCCGGCCACTTCGGCCTGCAGCGCCTGCACCAGCAGATTTTCATCGTTGCGGGCCTTGGCCAGCAGGAATTGCGGCGACTTGTCCAGCTTGCGGCGGCGGGCTTCGGCGGCCAGCATCTTGCGCTCCAGCACGCGGGCCAGACCAACGCTTTCGACCAGCTTGCGCGAAATTCCGGCGGTGGACACCGACAGATTGCCCGCTTCCAGCGTCACTTCGTTGATTGTGACTTCTTCGCCGTCGATGGTGGCGATCACCTGGCCTTCGGGCGCGGTTTCCTTCTCACCGCAGGCGGCGAGCACCAGGCTGGCGGCGGTGATCAGCAGCAACTGCTTGGGCAGTCTGGACATGGTGGTCTCCTTCATGGTGGCGGGCGCGGCCCGGCAAACGCTTGCCATCCTCTTGCCGTGGCGGCTTGCCACGGTCAATGGCTGGTGGGCACCGGGTTCAGCGCGGCCGTCGCTTTTGCGCGGCCGTGGTGAACAGGGTGGCCAGCGCATCGACATAATCGGCCAGGCCAGCCTGGATCAGCGGCGCGGCCCTGGCGATGTCGGCCGCCAGCGCCGCGCGCTGATCCAGCGCGGTGAGGATGCGGGCCAGAGCGGCATCGGTGGCCATGTCGCGGCGCACCAGCCAGTCATAGCCCAGCGAACCGAACAGGCCTTCGAATTTGCGGCTGTAGCTGACGGGCACCACCGGCACGCCGCTGGAAAAGGCGCCGATGGTGGCGTGCATGCGGGCGCCAACCAGGAAGTCCATGCCCGAAATGAAGCTTTTGGCGGCGCTGGGCGAGGTGAAATCGGGGTGGCGGTGCAGCGCGGGATAGCGCGCCTTGAGCTGATTGGCGGCCGCGCCATCATCATCCACCGGCATGTGCGGGGCGATGACATGCGGCACCAGATGGATATCGCAGTCGCCGCGGGCCAGCAGCGCCTCGATCAGGCGGTGGGTGAGGACGGGATAATCAAAGCCCAGGCCATATTGATTGTTGCCGGCATAGCCGCCGTTCATCAGCAGGCCCGAAACGTTGAGCCCGATCTGCAGCCGCCCCGTGGTCTGGCGCGGGGCCGGGGTGAAGGGCAGGGCAAAGGCGACATCCACCACCTGCCGGGCCGCGACACCGGGGGCCAGGGTGCCCAGGGCGGCCAGCGAAAGTTCGTCGCGCACGAACAGGGCGCTGGCGTGGCGGCAGATCCAGGCGGCGATGGCGCTGTGGGGCTGGCGGCTGAACGGGCCGATGGTTTGCGGGCTGAGCACCAGCGGCGTGCCGCACAGGATGGTCAGTATCTTGGTGCTGCTGATATAGGCGAAACGCTTGTTGGGGTAGATATCGGTGAAACTGTCACCGCCGCTGATATCCAGCATGATGTCACAGCGGCGGGCATCGGCCAGGAAGCCGCCTGGCGAGACCATGTAGCGGCCGGTGATGTTGGACTGGGACAGGCGTTCGCCGGCCACGGCCGGCGGGCCGGGATCACGGGCGCTGATGATGGTGAAATCCGCCGTGAGCCCGGCCTGGGCGGCGGCGGCGCGGGCCAGGGCCAGATTGCCGGCGCTGAGCGCGCCCATGCCAAGGTTGCTGGACGCGGCGGGGTGCCAGAGCAATCCGATGTGCAGATCAGCCATGATGATGGAGGCTCGCGCTGGAGGCAGACAGGGGCGGCATCATTGGAACCGCAGGCCGAACTGGGCGCGCAGCACGGCCTTGGCATTGGCGAACCGGCGGCGCCACAGGCGCCTGACGATCATGCCAAGGCTGACCAGAAAATGGACCGGCAGCAGATGGGGATAGAAGCGCCAGGTGAAGCGCAGGCGCGAGCGCGTGAGCCAATATTCGGAAAATGGGCTGCGCGAGGCCTGGGGGCTGCCGGAACCGATGGCGCGGCCGGCCTTGTGAAAGACCACGGCGCCGTGGGCAAAGGCGGTGGCAAAGGCGCGTTCGCGCCGCCGCCGGTTGCGCGTGGCCCAATCAATCTCTTCATAATAGAGAAAATAATCCTCGGCCATGGGGCCAAGCGCTTCGAGGCAGGGCCGGCTGATCGCCAGGCTGGCGCCCAGCACATAATCGGTGGCGTCGCTGATGTCCTGGGGGCTGAAATTGCTGTTGGCCGGTTCATTGCCGCCCAGGCCCCAGCTGCTGCCGGTGTAGCGGTTGTAGCTGAAGCCGTTGAGGGACTGCAGCTTGTCGGGCTGCCAGTAATGGCAGACAATGGTGCCGCACATGCCAACGCCGGGGGTGGCATCCATGCGCGCCAGCAGTGCCCCCGGTGCCGTGGGCGCCACCACCGTATCGTTGTTGAGCAGCCAGAAATGCCGCAGCTTGCGATCAGCCGAGAGATGGCGCAGGCCCAGATTGTTGCCGCCGGCAAAGCCGCGGTTTTCCTCGGACACGATCAGGGTGAGTGGCGCTGCGGCGCCAAAGGGTGCGGCCGAGCCTGTGGCCGGCAATTCCACCATTGCCACCGGTTTCGCCACCGGCGGGGTGGAGAACATGGCCATGGCTTCGGCGGCGGCCACCGGCTTGTGCTGGCCGGCGGCCCAGGCGCGCAACTTGTCGGCCGAACCGTCGCCCGAGCCATTTTCGATCACCACGATCTTCATCGGCAGCGGCGAGCGCAGCAGGCTTTCCAGACATTCGATCGTGTCATCGGCGCAGCGGAAATTGACGATCACCACGCCAAGCGCGGCGTCTTCGGTTTCAAGACCGGGCCGGCGCGGCTGGCGCATGCGAGTGATCGGTTCCGAAACGGTCACGCCTTGTCCTTCTGCCAATAGGTGCCGGCATGTTGATCCCCGGCACCGATCACGCGCAGCATTTCCACCCCGCGTTTCAGGCGGATATGGGCCAGCACGCCAAGGCCGCGCAAGCGGTTGCCCAGGCCGGACAGGCGATCGGAGGTGAGCAGGCGCAGACCATCGACCAGCATCGACACCGGCATCAGCAGGGCCTTGCCAACCCAGGGCAGCAGGCGGCCGTTGTCGCGGTGTTCGGACCAGAAGTGCGCGATATGGCGTTGCCATTTGCGCCACAGCTCGTCCATGTCGCGGCGGGCGGGGTGATAGACCAGCATCTGTTCGACATAGGTGGGGACATAGCCGGCGGCAAAGGCGCGCTGGCCCCATTCCACATCCTCGGCGATGCCGATGCCGCCGAACGGGCCAACCGCGCGGTGGACATCGCGGTGCATGGCCAGGTTGAGCGTGGCCGAATAGCCATGTTTTTCGATATACATGCGCTGGCGATAGCCGAAGACCATCTCGTAAGCTTCCACCCCGGTGAGGCGGTAGGGATCGGCGACATCGATCAGCACCTCGCCGCCGGCCAGACCGCGCGCGCCGCCCGCCCTGACGGCAGTGAGGGCGGCCTGCAGCCAGCCTTCGCCGGCGCGGCAATCGGCATCGATGAACGCCAGCAGCGGCGCGCGGGCGGCGGCAATGCCGCTGTTGCGGGCCGGGCCGGGGCCGGGGGTGGTCTCGCTGATGCAGCGCACTTCGGGAAAATCGCGCAGCACCGCATCAGGTGTGATGGTGGAGCCATTGTCGACCACGATGATTTCCACCGGGCCATCAACCCGCTGCGCCGTGACCGAAGCCAGACAGCGGGCGAGCGCTTCGGGCATGTTGAAGTGGGGGATCACCACCGAAATCACCGGTGCCGGGGCCGCCGACGTCATGGGCGCGGCCCCGTGCTGCGGGCAGGCATGGGCCGCCGATCAAGGCGGTGCGGCCCATGCCTGTTCCTGTCGCGCGGCCCCTGCATCCCTGTTCCCCTGCGTGATTGCCGCGGGCGGCCGGTATCAGTTGGCCAGACGCGTGATCGCAGCCGACATCATGAGCAAGGATGCCACGCCCGGATAGCTGAAGCGGAAATGCGGATCGCTGGGCCCCTCGCGGCGGTCGAGCAGATCGATGGTGTTGACGAACAGCTTGAGATCCCGCTCGATATTGAGCTGGGAGATGCTGCCACCGGTTTCGGCATAGACATCATCGACGGTGAACCAGCCATCGGCGGAATTGCCGGCGCGCGCGGCCGAGACCAGCAATTGCCAATGTTCGCGGGTTTCCGGGCGGGCCAGATTGGCCTGGACCCGGCGCGGCAGACTGGCCTGCCAGTCGCGCAGCACCATGTCGACCGCGGTGCGGGCATCGGCCTCGGTAACCCGGTCACGCCCGTCATCAAGGGCGAGCAGGCTGGACTGGTGGCCCAGCAGGCGCACCAGATAGGGTGAGCCGCCGGCCATTGCAGCAATATGGGCAACCGATTCATCGGAAAAATGGATATCGGCCGCGCGTTCGCCCAGCCGCAGCAGATCGCGCATTTCATCGATCGACATGCCGGTGATCGGCAGGCCGACGATGTTGCGGCGGATGGACGGCGCATAGCCGATCAGCTCGTCGAGATTGAGCGCCACGCCGGTGATGATCAATTGCACGCGCGCGGCGCGATCTGAAAGGTTCTTGATCAATTCGGCCACTTCGCGGCGGAAGTTGACGTCAATCACCCGATCATATTCGTCGAGCACGATCAATACGCGGGTGCCCATCACGCCGCTGAGCACATCGGCCAGTTCGCGGGCGCCGAACGGGCCGGGCGGCAGCATGATGTCGAAACAGTCATCGCTTTCGGCCTCGGGCGAATTGGGCAGCACCTCGCTGTGGTAGATGCGGGGGATGCGCGCCACGATGGAGCGGAAGATTTCCGAGAAATTGGTGGCAGTGCCGCAGCTGGCATAGATGACCAGATAGCGCGCCTCGCGGGCGGTTTCGGCAAACACATGGGCCAGGCTGGTCTTGCCCATGCCGCGTTCGCCGTAGATCACGACATGGACGCGCTGTTCCTCGATGGCGTTGATCAGGCGGCCCATCGGATCATGGCGGCCGGCAAAATTCTCACGGCCCACCACCGGCTGGGACGCGGCCAGCGCATCGCGCAGGGCCAGACGGCGGCGCGCGGCGCGGCCGGCCATTTCGGTTTCCAGATCATCGGCGGCGCTGGACATGAAGCGGGGCAGCGTCGGGCCGGTTTCGGCGGGAACGGCTTCGCGCCAGATATTGTCGCTGCGCAGAGGGAGAAACTCGCTGCCCGCAGCCGGTATCGCGACCGGATCGGGCAGGACCGGAATGGCCGCCGCCGGTTCGGGCACGGCAGCCGCTGCACCCTCAAGAGCCTCGACCGGCGATTTGCGTTTCCAGATCATCCTGCTACCCACCAGATTGTTCGGCAGCCGGGGCACGGCCAGGATCGGCCGGCCGCGCCCTGTGCGATGCGCGATGCGAACCGACGTGCATGTGCCATGAGATTGTTGCGGATGCGAGGGGGAATATCGGCATTTTTGAGCATTTTGCCGAATTTTGCTCCATCGTGGCGGGCGAGAAGGTTGCCGGGCTTGGTTGGCGCGTGTAGCAGGTGCCGAACGTCTGGCAAGGCCATGGGCGATCGGTTCATGGCATATTCCGGCGGTGAAGACACAGGTTTTGCAATGGCGGCTTTGGTGCATCTGATGGTTGGCGCGCGATCGGCCGGGCCGGCCGCGCTGATCACACCTGTCGCAAGGACAGCGGTGATCGCGCTGCTGGCCGGCCTGGTGGCGGCGCCGGCCTTGGCGCAGTCGGCGGTGCCGCGCCTTCCGGTGTCTAATCCGCTGGTGAATTCGGCGATCGGCGCCAATCAGGGCGGCCGCAATGTCAGCAATGATGATGATGAACTGGACGGCGGCGGTGCGGCCGGCCTGCAGGGCTATCCCGGCCGCGGTTTTGTCATCAACGGCCGGCTGGTGAGCCGATATGACAATAATCTGTCGCGACAGGCGATCAAGGATGATGGCATGCGCGTGCGGCCCAGCGTTGATGCGTCCGTGGGCCTGGGCAGCGGCCGGATCGGCATTTATGGCGTGGGCATGCTGGGCCGGGATTTCGTGTTCGGCAACCAGCGCCTGCAGGGCCGCGACCGCCACAGCTATGGCGGCGGCGTCACCGCCAGATTGTCGCGCTGCACGCTGGATGCCGGAGCCAGTTACCGCCGCACGCTGAGTTTTCAGAGCGAGCTTGTGGCCTTTGGTGTGCTGGAGCAGGGCACTGGCCTGGTGGGCGCCAATATCCAGTGCCGGATCACCTCGGCGCTGGTGGCCAGCACCAGTGTGACCAAGGGCGACACCAGCATCGTGCGCGGCGAGACCAGCGCGTTTGATTCCAACCGCATGGTCTATGCCGGCGGCTTGCAGCTGTCGCGGCCGGCGTTGGGCACGGTTTCGATTGATGGTTCCATCACCGACGTCGTGTTGACCGGCCGCCAGGTGCTGACGCCGGATGGCCTGGTGGATGACGGGCTGAAACAGCGCAGCCTGCGGCTGGGTTTTGCGCGCCCGATCGGCGACCGTATCAACATTGCGCTGGGCGCGTCGTTTCTGGATACGCAGCCCACCGCCACGACCAATTTGATCATTGTTGACGGCATCGTGCAGGTGGTGGACCGCGATGGCTTCAGGGGAGGCGGTTATGATGCACGGATTGATCTGCGACCGACCCCGCGGCTGTCCCTTGGCTTTGGGGCCAACCGCGGCATCCGCAGCAACAATTTCGCCGGGGCGCGGATGATTCTGGCCGACACGATCGAAGCCGATGTGTCTTACCAGCTCGGCCGATCGCTGAGCGTGTCGGCCTCGTATCAGCAGCGGCGGACGAGCTTTCTCGGCACGGTGGTGACGGCGGTGGAACCGTTACGGCGTGACGGCGACCTGTTCAGGCGTTATGGAGCCCGCATGAAGGCCAATTTGGGCCGGGTATTGGAACTGGCGCTGGAAGTGAACCACAACAGTCGCACGTCCAATCCGGCCACCTTCAATTTCGATTCGACCGGGGTCGGCCTCGTCCTCGGGTTCAAACTTGGCAAGCAGGGGGTCAGATGACTTCATCGGTTTCGTTTTTCCTGTTGGCGGCCCTGACGCTGGCGCCTGTGGCCGCGCAGGCCCAGGCTCAGCCAGCCGCTGCGGCCGAACCCTATGCCGGATATCGGCTGGGCCCGGACGACAGTGTGCAGGTGCTGGTCTATGGCCAGACCGAATTCAACGTCACCACCAAGATCAAGGCCGATGGCACCATCGTGATGCCGTTGATCGGGGAAGTGAAGGCCGAGGGTGAAACCAACATCACGCTGGCGCGGCTGATTGCAAATCGGCTTGTGGCGGGCGGCTTCCTGAAGGACCCGCTGGTGAACGTGGAAATCGGCGGTTATGTTTCGCGCACCGTGAATGTTGCGGGCAATGTGGCCGCGCCCGGCATCTTTTCGCTCGACCGTCCGTATCATGTTCTGGAAATCTTGTTGAAGGCGGGCTGGGTGCGGGGTGACGGGGCAAATTATGTCTATCTGCGCCGGGCCGGCCAAGCCGAGCAGCGGCTGGAGGTGGAGCAACTGGTGCGGGGGCCAAGCGGATCCGATCCGATGCTGATGCCCGGTGATACGTTGTTCATCCCGCCGGCAGAGACGTTTTTCATCTACGGCCAGATCAACGCGCCGGGTATCAAGACGATCCTGCCGGGCATGACCGTGCGACAGGCGATTGCGCTGGCGGGCGGGGTGACGGCGTCGGGCAAGGCCGACAAGGTTGGCCTGGTGCGCGGTTCCGGCAAGGAAATTGATGCGGATCCGTCACAAAAGATACAGAATGGCGATGTCATCATCATCAAGGAACGCATGTTCTGATGCTGGTGGCGGTGCTGAAGTCGTGCCGCGTTTGAGGGAGCCGGCCACGCCGGAGAGGGTCCAATGAGTCTCATTCAATTGATCAGGATTCTGGTGTCTCGGCGCTGGGTGATCCTGTTTGCGGTGTTCGTGGCGCTGCTGGTTGGCATCGCGGTGGGCAAGATCCTGCCGCCGCGCTATCCGGCCACGGCGCGCGTGCTGATGGACAATTTCAAGCCCGATCCGGTGACGGGCACCATGTTGAACGGCTCGGGCATCAAGTTGTTCATCCGCACCCAGCTGGAGCTGATCAAGGATTACCGGGTCGCCGGCGAGGCGGTGGACCGGCTGGGCCTGTCGAGCAACGCCAATCTGCTGGCGGCGTGGCAGGCCGAAACCGGCGGCTATGGCGATTTCCGGCGCTGGCTGGCCGATCGCATCGTCAACAACGTGCAGGTGACGCAGATCGAGAACTCCAACATCATGGAGATCAAATATGAGGCCGGCGTGCCCGAACTGGCCCGCCGCACCGTGAACGCCCTGCGTGATGCCTATATCGAGAACAGCCTGAAATTCCGCACCGATTCGGCCGGCCGCACCGCCGAGTGGTATCGCGAACAGGCGACGCGCGCCCTGCGCGTGCTGCAGACGGCGGAAGCCGCCAAGACCAAGTTCGAGCAGGAGAATGGCATTGTCATGACCGGCAATGGCGAAGCCGAAACGGTCAAGCTGGGCAGTCTGCAGGCGGCGTTGACCAGCGCGCGCTCCAACGCCGGGATGCAGAATTTCGAGGCTGTGCGCCAATCTTCGACCAGCCCGGTGGTTGACCAGCTCAAGGTGCAGCTGGCGTCGCTGAACGATCAGATCGAGCAGGCGTCGGAACGGCTGGGCACCAAGCACCCGACCTATGTTGCCATGATCGCCCGCCGCGTGCAGCTGGAACGGCAGCTGGCCAGCGAGCAG
>Ga0075154_10002201_pt1 | contig 12913 bp, 12 predicted proteins | sample JI71714BDNA_FD_70965 | JGI IMG/M metagenome (GOLD analysis project Ga0075154, IMG submission 70965) | Wastewater effluent complex algal communities from Wisconsin, to seasonally profile nutrient transformation and Carbon sequestration -... | ecosystem: Engineered > WWTP > Effluent > Algae... | reverse complement strand
CTCTTCCACCGCTAAAGGTATGTGGCGCAAACGGGCGGTTAGCGTGTTGGGAACTATATTAATAGTGCCTATAGGCAACAAACTAGGATTGATGCGAATAAGCGTAAGTAATTCATCTTCAAGCAGTTCTTTTTCTAAAATAAACTCTTGGTCGTACTCATTTTCAAAATAAGAATGTTGTAAAAAGCGATATTTATACGTTTGTAGATTGAGTTGGCTAAATACTTGCCCACACCAATCTTGAGCAGAAGTTGAAACTTTGAACGTATATTCGTGCTTGGTTCTATCTACAGGGCTAAAAACTGACTGCATCAGCGAGTAATCATAAAGTCCTGTATTGAACTTTTTATTGAGGTTTAATTTTAGAATTTTGACCGCATCGTTTGGATTTTTTTGCGGATTTTCAATTTTTACCTGTTTGGACTTGGAAAAATCTTCAGTTACAAACACCAAAACAGCTTCGCCTTGCCGCATTTCGCCATAACGCGCTTGTTGCAGGTCATAACTGCTTATCTCCGCTTTGCCCGTGTACCAATATCCTTCAAATTCGTTGCTATTTTTCACCTGGCAGGAAGTTGTAAATGGCAACAAAAATATCAACTGAGTAAAAAATAATTTTATCATAACCAAAAAATTATAACAATGAAAAGAATTTCGGTTTTTTTAGTCGCTTTCTGGGCTTTTTCTTTCTCTATTTTTGGGCAAGAAGCCCCCAATTTAATCAAAGCTAACGAGGTTGTTGTGCCTGTATTGGTATTTGAGAATTTGGAAAAACGCGACATTAAATTTGTACGCGAGACGGGCAAAATTCAATACGCCCTACGCAGCCGCCCCAAAACTAAAATTGTGGGTATTTTGGAAAAAGTAAAACCCAACAGTATGATAGTCAATGGCAAAGAAATACAATTTGCTGATTGTGAGTATATTAAGGGCAAAGTGCGCAGCGATAAAGATATGGTTGGGGGAATGTTGATAGGTGCTGGTGTGAGTGCTTTGGCTTTTGGCGGGGTATTTATCAGCACAGCTCCAGGCGTGGCGATTGTGGCTGTAGGCGCAACTGCTTTAGGCTCTGGAATTGCGTTGGTATCTAACCAAAAAAAGTTTAATTTCAACAAAGGCTGGACTGTGCAAGGCGGTGAAATTCGCTATGCGCGTTAGAACCGTCTAAAAATCTCTTCTAATTCTAAAGTAATGAACGTTTTGCGCCCGTTGATGGCTTTGTGTGGTGATTGGCAGGCAAATAATTGGTCTATAATAGATTGCATTTCGTTGGCTGTCAATGTTTTACCCGCTGGGATGGCTGCTTGTTGAGCAAAAGTGCGGGCTATAGTTTCGTGCGTTTCTATCTGCAAAGGCAAGTTTTGGCGTTGCTGTTCCAATAGCGAATTTAATAATTCCTGTTCTGGATAATCGGACAAAAGCGCAGGCGTAGCGTGGATAATGAAGGTATTTTTGCCAAATTCTTTAATATCAAAGCCCATTTTGACCAACTCGGGCAGCATAGATTTGAGCAACTCACTTTCTGCAGCAGCAAAATTCAACACTTGCGGGAATAGTTTTTGTTGCGCGCTAATCTCGGCTGGATTATCCAACATTTGCAAAAATCGTTCATACAAAATTCTTTGGTGAGCGGCTTGTTGGTCAATTAGCATAAAACCCGACTTAATGGGCGACAATATCAATTTTTGATGCAACTGAATTGGCTGTTTGCCGTTGTTGGGTGTGTCTGTAGCTGGTAAAAGAGTTTGGTTTTGATTGTTTTTATCTATATCTGAATGATTATCAGCATCTTGTGGGTTGGCTTGATTGACACTTTCGTACAATTTTGACCAATTTTTAAGATTATTTTCATCCAAAAAAGATGTGTTTTTTTGATAACCTGAACTTTGGCTGTTGTTATTTTGCGATTGCGAAGTTCTACTTTCAGTTTCTATTTTGGGTTGATTGAACAAAGAATTGGGTTGGCTAAATTGCTGCCCAACCGTTTTATCTGAATGGTGAGCCAAAGAAACCGAGTCTTTTATATCCTGAATTAGCCCCGTTTGCGCTTCAAAATCAATAGAAGGCGTTACATTATTTTGGGCTAAAGCGTGGCGAGCAGTTACGCGTAAGTAGTTGTAAATCAGCTTTTCATCATCAAATTTTATCTCTTGTTTGGTCGGATGCACGTTTACATCTATGTGCGAAGGGTCTAATTCCAAAAATATCACGTACAAGGGCAACATATTGCTGGGCAAAACATCTTCGTAAGCGGTAATAATCGCGTGGTGCAAATAATGGCTTTTTATAAAACGATTATTTACAAAAAAGAACTGTTCGCCGCGCGTTTTTTTGGCAAATTCGGGTTTGGAGATAAAACCTTTTATGGTCAAAATATCCGTTTCTTCACCTATTGGGATTAGCGATTCGTTGGATTTATTCCCAAATAAATGCACGATACGTTGGCGCAAATTGGCTTTGGGCAGATAATGTATTTTGTCGTCGTTGTGGTGCAAAGAAAAGAAAATTTCTGGATTAGCCAAAGCTACCCGCTCAAATTCGTGCAAAATATGCTGCATTTCTATATTATTGGATTTGAGAAAGTTGCGGCGGGCTGGTATATTGAAAAATAAATTTTTGACCGAAATAGAAGTTCCCGCATTAGCTTGGCAAAACTCTTGGGTTAAAATTTCTGAACCTTCGATAACGATAAGCGTTCCCAACTCCGCTTCGCGCTTGCGTGTCCGCATTTCTACCTGAGCCACAGCAGCTATAGAAGCCATAGCTTCGCCCCGAAATCCCATCGTGCGAATAGCGAATAAATCCTCTGCCGCTCTAATTTTGGAAGTTGCGTGTCGTTCAAAACACATTCTCGCATCAGTTGGCGACATCCCAATTCCGTCATCAACCACTTGTATAAGGGTTTTGCCAGCATCTTTGACGATTAGGCGGATATTTTGCGCGCCAGCGTCTACAGAATTTTCCAACAATTCTTTGACCACAGAAGCGGGACGTTGCACCACCTCTCCAGCTGCGATTTGGTTGGCTATATGGTCGGGCAATAGTTTGATAATGTCGGACATAAATTATTGATTAGCCTTTTTTAGAAAATTGGTGTAGTTATCTATTTTATTTTTAAGCCGTGCAGCCAAAACTGAATTTGCTTCTTGCAGAGCATCATAAATTAAAACTGCTTCTTGTTGGTAACTTATTATTTTTTGATTGTTCCAATAATAGGGCGGCTGTTGCAGATTACAAATTCGGTCAGCCAATTTGACCATCCATACTTCTTTCGGTTGTAGTTTAATTCTCTGCAAACTATCTTTAATTTGGGCTTCTTTTCCGCTCAATTTTTCATTTTTGGTCAAAGCCAACACGCCGTCGGCTACTTGTTGGCCAAACTGCTGTTTTATATCCTCATAATTATATTTAGTATCTTCCACTACGTCGTGGAGCAAAGCGCATTGTATAGCCAAATTGCCATTGCAGCCAGCCGAAAGCGACAAAGCCCAAATAACTTCCATCGTTACCGCGCCGATATGGTTGATATATTCTATTTTTTGCCCTTGTTCTGCCCCGCCATAAAATTGCCCTTGATGCGCCAAAGTGGCAAAATTCCAAGCTTTATTATAAATGTCGGGCGACCATTGCGCGGGGGAATTGATTTCCATAATTTTATTTTATAAATTTAGAATTTAGCAAAAATAAGCGGCTATTTAGTTTTCAACGGCGGCAATTCTTCATCAGCCCAAACCTCATCTTCATCCTGTTGGGGTTGGGTATTGAGTTCTACAGGGCTTAAAAATTGCATAAATAAACCCGAATACTTGTTGCTTACAAAATAAAACAGGGCAAAAAATCCCAATAAAATCATCACCAAACGCATATTGGCAGCAGACCAAGTTTTAGATTTTTGTCTATCTTTGAGCCGATACGAAGCAAAACTTTGACTAATTCGCGCTTTGGCTAATTCGCCATCTTGTTTTTGGTTATAACTTTTAATCTTAGACTGTAAAGCCTCTTCTTGTGGATTATAATAACGCGGCTGGTATCTAAATTCGCGCGTTTCTGGTTTTTTGAACTTGAAAAACATAGTTAAAAATATACTTTATTGTTAAGGTCTTATAATTTTATGTAGCTGCGCGCAAAGGTTTAGAAATAAAATTTTATCCGAAACATTGCGTTCTATAAAGAAAATAGCTTCGTCTATTCGCTCCATAATTTGCTGAATTTGTCCAAATTTCCAACCCATAAAACGTTGAATATAAGCAATTTCAGCAGCAGCCAATTTTATCTTTTCGCTATCGTTATGCACTTTGAAAGCCAATAATTCACGTAAAAAATGAAGCACATACTGCAAAAAAACAACTTGCTGTTTGCGTCCCATTTTGCGCTCGCTGTCGTTTAAGGATTTGACCCATTTATAAAATTCAAAACCATTGCCGTCTTGACAAATTTGCAGCCATTCGCAACATAATTTTCCATTGTCGTCGCTCGCCGTTTCAGCCAATTGTTGGGCTTTGTTCAAATTGCCTTCTGCCAAATAAGCCAAAGTTGCGGCGCGTTGGACGGAGACTTTTAGCTGCTGATGTAGATAATTGATAACTTCGTTATCCGAAAGTCTGGGAATTTGTACCAACTGACAACGGGACAAAATCGTGTTCAAAATGCGCTGTGGATTTTCGGCTACCAACAAAAAAACCGTATTTTCTTCGGGTTCTTCTATTAGTTTTAACAATCTATTCCCCTCATTACCAAGCAGTTCAGGTTGCCACAAAATTAGAACTTTATATTTTCCCTCCAAACTATAGGAGGTCAATTTGCGCACAATTTCCACACATTCGTTTTTATTGATATTGCCTTGTTGGTTTTCTGCGCCTATTTTTTGCAGCCATTGGGGCAGGCTTGGATAAGGATTTTCAGCCAACAGTTCGCGCCATTCTTTTATAAAATCGTTGCTAATTTTGCCCGTGCCTATGGTCGGGAAAGCAAAGTGAATATCTGGATGAATAAATTTTTTGGCTTTGTAGCAATTAAGACAAACGCCGCAAGCATCCGTTTCTGTGGGATTTTCGCACTGTAGATATTGGGCATAAGCCAAGGCCAACGCCAAATGTCCGCAGCCTTCGCCCCCTACCAAAATTTGCGCGTGGGCTGTGCGCCCGTGTTGATAAGATTCTATCAAGTGCTGCTTAATTTTGTCCTGACCTACAACTTCTTTGAAAAGCATATTTTGTTTGGTTTAAGCCACGCCCAAAGCCTTCAAAATTTCTTCATCGGCTGGTTCAGTGCGCGGGCTGAATGTATGGGTTAAAAAACCGTTTTCGTCAAATACATATTTTTGAAAATTCCAACTCACTTCTGAATCCAAAACCCCATTTTGAGATTTTTGGGTTACAAATTGGTAGAGTTCGTGCTGGTCGTCGCCTTTGACCGAAATTTTTTGGGTAAGCGGAAAGGTTACATCGTATTTGAGGCTGCAAAATTGTTGAATTTCGCTTTCGCTGTTGGGTTCTTGATTAGCAAAATTATTGGCTGGCACACCAATCACAGCCACTTTATCGCCCCACTGCGCATAAATTTCTTGCAATTGGGTATATTGTGGGGTTAAACCGCAAAAAGAAGCTACATTAACCAATAAAATTTTTTTACCTTTATAATCTGCAAAATTAAATTTGCCACCGTCAATAGCTTTTAAGCTAAAATTATGGATAGAAACCGCCATTTGATAATTTTTTTATAAAATTTTGATAATTAAGGTACAAAGTTAGAACATTTATACCAATTTTTTGCTTATAGTAGAAAATTTTTTGATTTATTTTCCAAAAAAAACACAAAACAAAAATGAGAATTTCTGCTTTCCGCAAAGCGCACTTCAACGCAGCCCACCGTTTGCATAATCCCAACTGGTCGGACGAACAAAATAAAAATACATTTGGCTTATGCAATAATCCCTATTTCCACGGACACAATTACGAATTGGAAGTAAAAGTAACGGGCGAAATTGACCCAGAAACGGGCTATTTGATTGATTTAAAATATCTTAGCGATATTATCCGCGACCACGTAGAGCATAAATTTGACCACAAAAACCTAAATATAGAAGTTCCAGAGTTTAAGGATTTGAACCCAACCGCCGAGCATATTTGTTGCGTTATCTGGAAAATTTTGCGCGCGCAATTGGATAGCCGCTACGATTTGGCTGTGCGTTTGTACGAAACTCCCCGCAATTATGTTGAATACGAAGGCTTATAAAAAAATTTTTTTTAGCTTTTTGCATCATTATTAATAAAATAATCGTACTTTTGCCAAATTTTATTTTCTAACTGCTTTTTTGCTTGTTTGCCTTTGGTTTTATATTTTACAAATTCCCCAAAATGAAAACTCATTTATGCAAATACTACTTTACGTTGTATTTGTTTGTTTCAGCTCCTCTAATGCTTTGGGCGCAACCCAAATTTAGCCTAAACGGTTCTGCTGTTTTGCGCTCTGGCAATTGCTATCAACTCACTTCTTCGCGCATTTCCAATGATGTAGGCGCGATGTGGGGAGATTTTACCATTGATTTGCGCAACAGTTTGGAATTTAATTTTTCAATCAACTTGGGCTGCAATCGCAGTTCGGGTGAAGGCATAGCATTTGTCATCCACAACGACAAAAATGCCTTAGAAGCTTTGGGCTGTGGAGGGGAAGGAATGGGATTTGCAAAAATGGCCAATCGCTGCGAAGGCATAGGCAACTCTTTGGCTATAGAATTTGATAGCCGTTATTCTACAGGCGAGCGGGATTTGTACCGCCCACACCTTACGCTGGTGCAAAATGGGCAAACCAACCGCCCTTTGATTAATCCTATAGCTTTGCTGCCTGCTGGTGAAATTTTGGATTGCGAATATCACGCGGTCAAAATCGTTTGGAAACCTTCTAAGCGCGAAATGTTGATTTATATTGATGAAAATTTGCGATTGACTTACAACGGGGATTTGGTTAATGATATTTTTGGGGGCGCAGACGAATTATATTTCGGTTTTACGGCCAGTTCCTCCGCTCAAGCTTACGCTCAAGGCGTATGTGTGGAGGGCGTAATTATGGAATTAGACCCTATATTTGAACGCAGAAATAAATTTGAACAAGGCGTCGGCATTTTCACCAATCCAATACAGGAACGCTTGACTATTGATATTGATTTTCCTCAAGACGACTACGTCCAAATCCAATTATTTGATAGTAGCGGCAAGGTTATTTATGAAATTCCGAGCCATTTGGTTAGAGAAAACGAGTATTCTTTCAACCTACCAGGACTGCCGACGGGCACTTATTACGTAACAGTAACCAACGGCACTGAACGCGTTTCCAAAAAAATAACCCACATTTCTACAATGCGGGCTTAATCTATGTTTAAGCAGTTTTGCAATTTGCGATAACTATCTACTCCAGATTTTCCAACTGCTTGAAGACAGGAATTAAAGACTTTCCCTTTTCAGTTAGATTATATTCAATGTGTAGCGGTTTTTGTTGGATAATAACTCTTTCCAACAACTCCACCTCTTCCAATTCTCTCAAAGCCACAGATAAAGTTTGTTTATTAGAACCCTCTATTTGACGCAATAAGCCGCTAAATCGCAGGGGAGATTCTACCGCCAAACGAAAAATTTCGGGCTTCCATTTTCCAGAAAGCAATTTTAAAAGGATTTGCGCAGGGCAAATTTTGTTATCCATAATTTCTTTTTTTTTATAGTCATATTTTTCTGACTTATTGTGTATCTAAAATTAAGTTTTCAACTTTGCACAAAAATAAAAAATGGTGTAATACACTTTGCAAAAAAATGAAAACAAACTACTTTATTTTAATCACAATGCTCATAATTGGCTTCACGAGTTGCCATTCACAAAACAAGAAAATTATGCAAGAACAAAACAACCCTTTGCTGTGCAACCCAGAAGTTGGCATTTGCGAAATCAAACAAACAAATTTAGTTGATAGTAGTTCAATAAAAGCGGATATAAAACCCGTAAAAATAATCTACTACACAGACCCTATCTGTTCTTCTTGTTGGGGCATTGAACCGCAGTTGCGAAAACTAAAATTGGAATACGGCAACCATATCGAAATCGAATACAGAATGGGTGGCTTGTTGCCAGATTGGAGTTACAACAGTGGCGGCATCAGCAAACCTTCAGATGTGGCGCATCATTGGGACGAAGTTAGCGCATATTATGATATGCCTATAGATGGAAATGTTTGGTTGGAAGACCCTTTGCCCTCTTCTTATCCGCCCTCGATTGCGTTCAAAGCAGCGCAAATGCAAGACAAAGAAAAAGCAATTTTATTCCTTCGCGAAATACGGGAAATGGTTTTTTTGCAAAAAAAGAACATTACCAAATGGGAATATCTAGAATTGGCGGGGAAAAAGGTTGGACTTGACCTGGTGAAATTCAAAACTGATTACGAGGGCAAAGCAAAAACACTTTTTGAAGAAGATTTAAAACTTGCCAGAGAGTTGGGTGTGAGAGGTTTCCCCACAATGTTTTTTACCAACACAGCGGGCAATAAAGAAATGGTTTATGGTTCAAAACCCTACACCGCTTTTGAAAATGCGCTGTTAAAACTATTCCCAACCGCAACAAAAACCAGCTATGACAAAACTTGGGCGGCTGTGTTTTCAAAATATAATTCGTTGACCGCAAAAGAATTTTCCGAATTGGCGGGAATACCCAGAAACGAGAGCGAAAAGTATTTGGACAACTTAAAAACTACTGGGTATTTAGAAAAATTAACCACAAAAAATGGCGCAATTTGGATATTAAAAAACACCAATCGCTAACTATATTTTATAAAAAAGGGCTGATAGAAGTGTATTTCTGTCAGCCCTTTTATTATGTGAATTTGTTATTTTTTAAACTCTATTTCGATATTTTTGTTCTCCCAAATATCATATAATTGAGTATTTAATTCCATTTTTTGATAATCAAGCAATGTAAAAGGCGTGTTTTTTTCCACCAGCCAATAGCGGTAAGGGCGGCTATCATCGCATATCAAATTAATATAACCAAAACGGTATAAATAGCCGTGCAAACTCCAAGTTTTATACAATTCACTTTGCAGACGTACAACAGTATGAGCTGCAATTTTTTTATTTATAATCTGCACATCAGCGAGCATTTGTTTATTTCGTCCTATCGTGCCAAAATTGATACAAAATAGTATAAAACAGGCGATTATACCCAAATTGATAGCCCGCCAAAACCAACGCCAATCACTTTGCAGGCGACGCAGATATTCAGCCATCGGCAACAACAACACAGCAGCAGCCAAGCCAAATAAAGGCAAAGCGGGAACAATATAAAAACCCAACTGTTTGGGGCTTATCATCATCGGCAAAGTAGCAGATAAAGCTATGAAAATGAATGTATTAAATGCTGCAATGTTGAGTTGTGAAACTGCTAATTGTTTCCATTTTTGAACAAAAAAACTGATTAAAATCAAAGCCAGCAATATCAAATTTTCTTCTACAATTTTCTGTAAAATCAAAAATCGAGAAGTTGCCGCGCTTTGTCCCGACAAACTTGGGCTAATCTGCAACTCAACATAACGATACAAAAAATCTTTGGCAGGTTGCGATACCGCCATCAAGCCCGCATAAAAACCCACAATACCCAATACAATAAGCAGCGCAGCCCAACTCGATTTAACAAAATGCGCGCGTTTATCAATAATAAAAATCGTAGCAAAAACCGCTAGGGGATACAACCCCACAGGCCCTTTGGTCAAAGAAGCCGCAATTAGTATAATAATAACATATAATATACTGATATTTAGCCATTTATTGGAAAAAATATACTTAAAAATAAAAAATACAGCCCATAAATCTAAAACTGTTAATAAATTTTCTAACATATTATTGCCAAAACTCCACCAAGTAATCGGCGTAAGCAACCAGCAAAAAACGGGCAGATAAGCATAAAGTTTATAGTTGGGCAATAATAAATTCCAAATGGATTTGATAGCCAATAAAGACAGCAACAAACAACAAAAACTAAATACTTTCTCTATCCAAAAATGGTCGCCCAAAAGGGTAAAGAAATAACTTTGTACCCAAAACATAAAAGGCGGATGCCCATTGAAATTGCCATCCAAAGTTGGCGAAACAACTAATTCCCAAGCATTTGCGCTGGGTTGGGTAGCCAAATTGCGACTGATGCAACCGTAAAAAACCCCATCGTCAAATAAACCTATTTGTCCCAATGGCACGATAAAAAAAACAGCTATCAACAACCAAGATAGCCCTGCGAATAGGTTATAATTACGAAACAATTTTTAATATACAAAATTTTATTTGGTTTAGAATAAAACAACACGCAAAAATAACATAAAAATTGGGTTATAATTTATCTGAATGAAAATATCAATAAAAAATATCACAAAAAGGTTACTTTTTGCCCGCAAATTCGTTAATATCATATATATTTGCACATTCATTCAAAAAACTATACATTAAACTACGCTAAAACACTTCCAATGAGAAAAATTTATACAATTTTTGTAATGCTAATGTTCGCGATGGCAGGCGAAATAAAAGCTCTCGACTACTACTGGGTAGGCACCAGCAACGGCAGCGGAAATTATTCCGACCGTTTGGCTTGGCGCATCGGCTCGCGCACAGGTTCTACCCCATTCCAACCCCCTATTTCTACCGATAACATTTTCTTTGAGTCTGCCGCATTCGCATCCAGCGCAGCCACTATTACCATCAATCAATCCGTGAATTGTGGAAATATGACTTGGGACGCAACTTTGGCAAACACGGTTACTCTGGTTAGTGCCAACACAGGCATCACTTGGGATATTTACGGCGCGTTTGTCTTGGCGCAGCCCTCCAGCCTTAATTTCAATTATAGAGAAAATATCCGTTTGCGTTCTGTACAAGCTGGAGTTGTGCCTATTGATTTGCGCGGTCAAACGCTGAAACTCACCAAGATAGAAATCGGCGATACAGGTTCGGGCAATAGTATTTTTGATTTGCAATCGGACTTTTTGGTAGATGACCCCAACCAAGTCAATCACTCTGGCAATTCTTTTGGGCTAATTACTTTTGTGAATGGCACATTGCGCAGTAATGGGCGTAAAATACGCGCAGACTATTTTGTGAGCAATAACGGCAATACCACCAGAAGTTTGGATATTAGAAACTCTATTATAGAAATACACGGCAGCTATGCTTATGCGTATGCCTGGTATTTAGATTTTAATAGCCGTTTAGCAACAAGAAACTACAGCAGTTTTTTAAGTCAAGGTTCGCACATTCAAATAAAATCATACGCAAATTTTCCTTATACCAAGCAAGTTTTTATGGGTATAGGGATGATGTACGACCAAATGACTGTAGATGCACCCACCATATTCTATGGCAACAATACAGCAACTAACACGACCACGACTTTTGCGAGTATGCACGTCAATGCTTCCCCAGATACATTCAATATTTTGCGGTTGAATACGGGTTGTTATTTTTATCAAACAGCGAATTTGATGACTACAGATTTGCACCTCAAGGGAAACGAAACTTATCTTTTTGGTTCTAATTATCTGTCTGTTATTACAGCCGAAAATATCTATCCCAATACCAATTGCGGTGAGTTTATCTATTTTGAAACCGCTATAGGTAATACATTTACACGTGGTATGCTCAGAAAACGCTCTGTTGGCACCCTTGATATTGATAATATCATCCTTACTGACGTGGAATGTGATAATACTGGAGGTAGAGTTTATAACGCCAATAGCAGCATTGAACGTTCTCATCGAGCTTTGGCTGCTGCACCTTCATACACCTGGAATATAACTGCACCAATTAGCAAAGATTTTTATTTTATTGGTAGAACTACTGCCGCTTGGGGCGCAAATAATTATTATCCTTGGTCTCATCCCAACAATTGGGATATTTGGAACGGTTCAGCTTGGGTGCCCAACGCCACAGGTTGTTTGCCCAGCCCCGCAGATAATGTTTATTTCGGTTCAGCATCTTTTCCCAGTTATGTAGCGGGAACTACCACTCCTGTTGCGGCTGCCAATTTGGGTTTAGTAGCCATTGATACTACAGCTACTTGCAATAATATGCACTGGCTCAACGATATGAAACGCTCTGCCTCGATGATTTTTGTTACCCCAAGATACACAACGTCTAGTACGCTTAACATTTATGGTTCGGCCTACTACAATAGAAAAATGAGAAATGTAACCAATGGCATTACCAACTATTGGGGGATAACAAACGATACAATAGTCCCTGATAGTACTTATAGTTGGCATACACATACCCTAGGCCGATATGCAAGTTATGATATAATAGGCGATAACAGTGCGACTACTACAGATTGGCGAATCCATACGCTCGCCGGGCAAGGACAGAGTTTTATACGCACCAACTTTGTACAGATGCAACTTTCCAATTTCAATCCACACTCAAGAAATATGGATAGTACTCAAGTTTTTTTTGTAGTTAGTGGTGGCGGATTTAGCGATAATTCTGGTAACGTGGTGTACACAGGCAACACCACTTTCCATTTGTGGGGTAATTTTACAATAGCACCAGCCAATTCAGTATCTATAAGCGCGGGCAGACTTCCTAATCTCATCGCCAACTGCAATGCTAATTTCGGTAGCACACTTAATTCCACTTATTGGACTGCCACAGCCCCTTTTATCAATAGAAAATGCGAAATACAGGGCAATGCTTATTTTCACGAAAATGGCTCTTTTTATAATACCACCCACACTGACCATTTTGCGCGCATCCACGTAAGTGGTACAATGCCGCTTTATACGGGAATGACAACCTTCACAGCGGGTAAAACTTACGAATTTTCTTCGCACGACAGTACAATGTTCCAAATAGCGGGAAGTTTGCAATCAGTAGGGACTTGCCAGCAAATTATC
>Ga0075154_10002199_pt1 | contig 12924 bp, 6 predicted proteins | sample JI71714BDNA_FD_70965 | JGI IMG/M metagenome (GOLD analysis project Ga0075154, IMG submission 70965) | Wastewater effluent complex algal communities from Wisconsin, to seasonally profile nutrient transformation and Carbon sequestration -... | ecosystem: Engineered > WWTP > Effluent > Algae... | reverse complement strand
ATTTTATTTCTTTATCCAATATGACTGAGATAACTTTTTTGGCCAATTTATTATTGGACATTAAGTATTTAAAGGCATGATCGTATAAAGGGTTGGCAATTCGCACTGTATGAGTATCATTATTTTCAGGACAAAGGTACATTTTTTTTGCTGAAAAATTAGAATTTTCCATTATTGATAATTGGGTCGTCTAAAGAAAAATGTTCTAAGACATAATGCTTAAAGGTAAACTTTAAAATTTATTCTAATTTATTTGGTTATATATTAAAATAATTTTTAATTTGTGTTAAATTTATATAATTTTGGAAATCAGAAATCTAATCGATGGTTTTTTACAATATCTTAAGGTAGAAAAGAAGTATAGTAATCATACAGGTATTTCATATGATAATGATCTGACTCAGTTTAGTATATTTTGTATTGAGCAGTTTGAAATTTCTGATATTGCTGCAATCAAACATACCCATATTAGGTCGTGGATGGTTTATTTAATGGGAGCTGATATAACACCTGTATCAATCAATAGAAAAATTTCTGCTCTTAGATCATTTTATAAATGGCTCATGAGAAAGGATAAGATAAACTTCAATCCTATGCTCAAAGTAAATGCGCCTAAAAAGCCAAAAAGATTGCCTATTGTGGTACAAGATGCCAATATCAATCGATTAATGGAAAGAAGTATTACTAAAGAAACAGCAATCTTATCTAATTATGAAAATGCCAGAGATCATTTTATTATTCATTTGTTATACAGCACTGGAATAAGAAGAGCGGAGTTGATTAGTCTTAAAATCTCAGATTTCAATATTCAGCGTCAAGAAATTCGGGTAGTAGGTAAAGGTAATAAAGTCAGAAGTATTCCACTAACAGAAGAAATGATGGCTACATTTAAGGAATATTTACTGGAAAGGCAAAAGCAAGAAAGTAGTGAAAATGATACTTTATTATTGACATCAAATGGCAGACCGATTTATGCCCGAATGGTACACAATATTGTCAATCAACAATTGAGCGCTATCACATCATTGGAGAAAAGAAGCCCGCATGTACTTAGGCATTCTTTCGCTACTCATATGCTGGACAGAGGCGCAGATTTAAATGCCATTAAAGAAATTTTGGGTCATGCCAGTCTTGCCGCCACACAAGTTTATACCCATAATAGTATATCAAAATTGAAAGAAGCTTATAATAAAGCACACCCAAGAACATAAAATTTATTACATTTTGAAAACTAAACGATTTGTTAATACGTTTTATTTATAAATATTTTTTAACCATTAAATTTTTTGAAGTATGCAAGTAACATTTCAGGCGGTTCATTTTACTGCCGATCAAAAGTTGAAGGATTATATTAGTGATAAGCTTCAAAAACTTGTAAAATTTTATCCCAAAATTATACAAGCCACCGTATATCTAAAACTCGAAAATTCAGGACAAGTTAAAGATAAAGTCATAGAAATAAAGCTGAATGTCCCTGGTAATACGCTAATTGCGACCAATTCAGATAAAACATTTGAAGCATCATTTGATGATGGACTAGAGAATATCAAAAGACAACTTAAGAAGTTAAATGACAAGGCACAAGAAGCCAGACAACATGTTTAGAATTTAAAAAAAGGCTGTCTCCACGAGGCAGCCTTTTTTTATGTTCAATCAATAACAATAATTTTAAAAGTGAAATTTTGTTTTCCTGATAGAAGGTTTAACCAATAAATACCCGAAACTACATTTTCATTAAGTTGAATTTCTTTTTTTAAATTGTCGTTTTGTAAAACTAGTCGTCCATTTTGGTCGTACATAGAAATTTTATCTCCTGAATTGACGTTGGACAAATTTAATATTCCATTGACATTAACGACAGTTGGATAAATATTAGGGATTTTCTGCTCATGATTTTGTGTAAAAGTGGTTGGGTTACACTCCATAAGATTTAACCCAAAATGTTCATCCATATATTCAATTACAGAGGTTACAAATGCTTCAGCAAACTTAATCCTATTTTTCTGTGTATCTCTTAAATTTTGAAAATTACATTCCACTTGTATACCATTGATATCCAATAAAGGATTGTAACAAGTGTGATTAGCGGTATTAAATCCACCACTAAAGTAATTATTACCTATACCCGGTCTTGGGTTCATTGTACTGGGCACAGCCGCAAAACTTCTTTTCTCCAATAAGCTTCCAAAAGAAGTTTGGCCTCTCAAAAGCATAGCGTGACTAAGTTTGTTAGGATTGTTTTTTACCAAATTCTGAATGGAACTATTCTCCACGTAGGCAGGTTGATTAAGCGTAGCATCGTCAAGTGCAAGCTCATCATCGTACAACAAATATCCTAATTCCACTCTTTGGATGGGATTGCCATGTCCATGCACATCAAAGTAAAATGCCCGATTTTGATATTTTTGAAATACCAAATATCTAGCTGTATCGATAAATTTGTGAAATTCATTCCAGGCCTGTACAGCCTTTGGATGCCCACATGTTCCATTACTTTGATTTCTATTGGCATCCAGTTTAGTTCGTTTTAGATTACAATATATAATATGAGGAGCACAATTTGTTTTGGATACAAATACACTATCAATTTTTTGGGCTAAATCTATGGTGTTAGCATCAGTTACCGTTGTTGGGTTGTTGCATGTCCTGTCTGGCATATCACTTGGGGTTAGGTTTCCACCATGCGGTACACTGATTATTATAGGTAGAGAACCCACATTATATTGGATGAAATTTTCTTTACCATAAATAACTTGAGCATAAGCAGATAGACTACCAAAAAACACAAGCAAGAAGGGAACTATTTTTAGCATCTGAATTTTTTGAATATATATATATTGGCAAGTATCGTGATATATTTTGGTTTTACCATGAAACTCTTTCAAAATGTAATAAAATGTCTATATTTTTATTTTTTTCATCTTCATCTATAAAAATTGGACTAAAATGACATGGAGCGGTTAAGAGTGCTCTTCCCTTTTTATGGATGATATGAATATATTGTTTTTTTAAATATGATCAAAAAGGGCCCCATGATTTAAATGTTAAAAATTTAACATTAAGTAAAAAAATTATATTTGACAATACTATAAAAAAGAATCTCTTAATATTATTGATAAACAGTTGTATATAAATGATGAATAAAATTATGTTTATTTTAAATTTACTTTCAGGCAGCGTTAATGTTAATTTAGCGTTAAATTTTTTGTAATAAAATGTTTATATTAGTCAACTAAGGTTTTATATTTGCCTCGTTAAACATGCTTATTGCATAATTTATTAATTTATTTTCTAACAAAACATTTTTAAATATGAAGCAAGTCTTATTTGTATTGCTGGTGCTCTTTGGAAGCATAGGCATGACTATTGGACAAAAGACCATCTCCGGTAAGATTACAGACCCTTCTGGAGAGACGCTTATTGGTGCCAATGTAATCGTGAAAGAAAATCCAACAGTCGGTACTATTACTGATGTAGATGGAATGTATCAATTGACATTACCCGTTGAAGCTAAAACGCTTATTATGAGTTATACTGGGTATGAAAGTCAGGAAATTGCCATAGATGGCAGAGCAATTATTGATGTAGTACTTTCACAAGGTAAATTACTTGATGAAGTGGTAGTAGTGGGTTACGGTGCACAGTCCAAAAAAGATGTTACAGGATCTATTTCTAAAGTTAAAGGTGATGCTGTTGCGACATTAGTTTCACCAAGTTTCGTGCAGCAACTTGCGGGTAGGTCAGCTGGCGTTCAGATCCAAAATACTTCTGGTATTTTAGGTTCAGCTCCGAGAATAAATATCCGTGGTATTAACTCCATTTCATCTGGTACTCAACCATTAGTAGTTATTGATGGTGTACCAGCTATTACAGGTGATATAGGTGGTTTTACGCCTGCTAATGCTCTAGGGGATATCAATCCAAATGATATTGAATCATATGAGATTTTGAAAGATGGAGCTGCCACTGCAATTTTTGGTTCTAGAGCAGCAAATGGAGTTATTTTGATTACCACTAAAAAGGGAGTCAAAGGAAAAGCATCATTCACTTATGATGCTAATTACGGCTCAGCTTCGGCTTTGCGACTTTATGATCTGCTAGGAGCAGAAGATTTTGTAACTATTCAAAATGAAAAGTATAAAAATGCCGGTGCTAATCCGGTAGCCAATCTTCAGACTAGACCTGATGGCTCTATAGTAGAAACTGATTGGCAAGACCTTGTATTTAGATCTGGTACACAACAAAATCATAGTTTATCAGTGAGCGGAGGTGTAGATCGAACTAACTATTTCGTATCATTTGGATATTCAGATTTAGAAGGTATTTCAGTAGCTAACAGCCTTAGAAGATATTCATTTAGATCTAATTTGGAAACAAAAGTAAACAGTTGGCTGACAGCAGGTTTCAACAGTGGTGTTACTAGACAAGAGAACTTTGGTCCACTTACGGGGTCAAACAACCTTTCAGGCAATATTTTTGGTACCATCAGAATGTTACCCAATGTAGATGCTTTTAACACAGCTCATCCTACAGGATATAACATAGACCTCATCAATCCGAGGTCTTTAGGTAGAGGCGCTAACAATGATGTTGTAGCAAACGGTATTCCAAACCAACTTTTTGTTCAGCTCAATGATAGAAGAGCATCTAAGTCTTGGAGATTATTAGGTAATGCATTTTTACAAGCTCAATTATCTAAAGATCTTTCCTTTAGATCTCAAATAGGGATAGACGGTACTTATGTTGACGATTTCATATATCAAGATGCACGCCATGGTGATGGTTTTGGCGCAAATGGAAGTATTTCTCAGGCTTTTTCACCTACAACAAGATGGAACTGGCAAAACATTTTGACATATAACACATCATTTAACAATAGTCACAACTTAGGTGTCACTTTAGTGCAAGAATATCAAAAACAGACAGCTAGTTTCTATCAGTCAACTGTCCAAAATATTTCTGATGTGTATTTTCAAGAAAACATCATAACAGGAACATTTGCAACTCCACTTGCAAGTGGAGATTTCGAGCAAAATGGGTTGGCTTCTTACTTGGGAAGAGTAAATTATAATTACAAAGGAAAGTACTATCTAAGCGCTTCCATGAGAAGAGATGAATTGTCTGCTCTAGCCCCAGATAATAGAGTAGGATATTTCCCAGGTGCATCTTTTGCATACCGAATTTCAGAAGAATCATTTTGGGATGGACTAAGAGATGTTGTTTCTGACTTTAGGCTAAGAGGTTCTGCTGCACAGACAGGTAACACCAACATTGGAAACTATCCATATGTAGGTTCATTTGGATCAGCACTTTATGGTAGCCAAAATGGTATTTCTTACAGTAATTTCGGAAATGATCTTTTAAAGTGGGAAGCACAAACTAAGCTTGACTTTGGTTTTGACTTAGGCTTGTACAATAATAAATACACACTTAGCGCGGCTTATTGGATTCAGGACAATGACGATATTATTCTTCAAGCGCCAACGGCTCCATCTTTAGGTATTCCAAATAACTTTATTAACCAAAATATAGGTAGAGTTAAGGGCCAAGGAATTGAATTAACTTTGGACGCTGTAATTTTAGATAAAGGTGACTTTAAATGGAATTCGTCCGTTAACTTCTCTACTCAAGGTAATGAAGTACTAAAATTAGTAGCAGGACAAGATATTATCACAAACTACAACATTATCAGAGAAGGAGAATCAATAAGAGCCTTGTATGGCTTCGAATATGTGGGTGTAAATGCAGCAAACGGAAATCCTATTTACGAAACATATAATAGAGATGCTTCAGGAAATATTACAGAAACTATTTTAGTTCAAGGCAATATTCAAAACCAAACCTATTATGTATATAATCCTGCAAATCCAACTGAACTTTCAACGGTTAGAGCATTAAATGCAACTAGAGACAGAAAAGTTTTAGGGTCAGCTATACCTACTTATTTTGGTGGATTTGACAATAACTTTAGTTATAAAGGATTTGACTTAAATGTTTTTGTTCGTTTCTCAGGTGGAAATAAAATCATGAATAGAACACGTGCAGATTTATTGAGTCAATCATTTAATAACAATGGATCTGAAATATTAGGAAGATGGCAAAGTCCAGAAAATCCAGGTGATGGGCAAACTCCTAGATTGTTCTTAAATCGAGATGCTTTCACAAATAATCCAGATTTTGCATCTACAAGATGGGTTGAAGATGGAAGTTTTGTTAGGTTGCAAAATGTAAGTTTAGGGTACACAATACCAGCTTCTAAATTGAAAATATTGAATTTGTCAGGTCTTAGAGTTTATGTTCAAGGTCAGAATCTGATCACATGGACCAAGTATACTGGAATTGACCCAGAGACATCTACCAATTTTTCAACTTCTGCTGGTTTCGGTGAAGATTTTAATGGTAATCCTCAGCAACGTGTAATTTCAGGTGGACTTAGACTTAGTTTTTAATTAATAAAATGAAGATATAATGAAAACATTTAATATTCAAAATAGAATTTTATCCATATTTTTTCTTACTTTTTTCCTGACTTTTATGTCTTGTGAAAAAGAAGTTACTGAACTTGAACCAGTAGATAGAATCACAGAAGCACTCGCATTTTCAACACCAGCAAGGGTTGAGTTATCTATGGTAGGCGTTTATGACGCAGCTCAGAGTGGATTTTATGCAGGTGGAGCAGTAAGAGGTTATCCATTTGGAGCTGCTAATGTACAGCAAGGAGATATGAGAGGTGAAGATATGCTTAATGTTGCAGCTTTTTATGCCATCACTTACGAAGCGAACTATAATACAGCTTCTGCGAATAACGTGTTTATGTGGCATACGCTATATAATACTATCAATAAAGCAAATATTATAATCGAAGGTGTTGCAAGTGCGGTTTCAAGTGGTGTACTTACGGAAGCCAAAGCAAAAGAGTATGAAGCTGAAGCCAGATTTTTAAGGGCTTTAAGCCATCATGAACTATTAATTCATTTTGCGCGACCATACAAACATACTGCTGATGGTTCACACTTGGGTGTACCTTACAGAACTGTCGCTGTAAATACTGCTGCTAAATTAGAAGCTGAGGTTGTAAAAGGGAGAAATACAGTTGCAGAGTGTTATAACTTGCTTTTGGAGGACCTTAATTTTGCTGAAGCAAATTTGCCAGCTACACGTACGGGGGTACTTAAGGTTACTAGAGCAACAACAGCGGCTGCGTCAGCATTAAAGTCTCGAGTAATGTTACACAAAGGGGACTGGGCTGGTGTGATTGCAGCCGGGGATAAAATTACTGGTTACAGTCTTACAGCATCTCCCGATGGGATATTTACAAATAATTCTGGAAACACTGAGTCTATTTTTTCAATAGAAAACTCTGCTAATGATAATCCTGGTGTAAATGGTTCATTGCCAAATATGTATGGAGTTGCTCCAGGTAGAGCGTTAATTGCTATTAGCCCAATTATGTTTAATATCCCATCTTGGTTACAAAATGACCTTAGACGTACGTTATTAATAAGTGAAGCTGGTAATGGCTTCTTTACTAAAAAGTATACAAGAGTAGCAACACAAGAAGATTTTAACCCTATTTTGAGATATGCGGAAGTTCTTCTAAATAGTGCAGAAGCTCATGCAAGAAATGGAAATACAGCTAAAGCCTTAGAATTGTTAAACTTAGTAAGAAACCGAGCTGTAACGAATGCTGCAGATCAGTTTGGTGCAGCAAGTTTTGCAAATGCAAAAGATCTTCTAAATGCAATTTTATTTGAAAGAAGAATTGAGTTTCTTGCAGAAGGTAGAAGATGGGCTGATATTCACAGATTAGGATTGGATCCTGATTTCAACACCGGTGGTATTCCTTCAAAAGTAGCTTTTGGTAACACTACTAAAGCTAGTTGGGGATTTGGTCTTAATTATGCAAATGGTCAATACACTGGCTCTAGAACGATTATATCTCGTCCATATGAGGATTTCAGATTTTTATGGCCAATACCACAGGACGAACTAAATACTAATGAGGTATTAAGAGGTCAACAAAATCCTGGTTACTAAGAATTGATTTGACAAGAATATTTAGGGCTTAAAGCGAAAGTTTTAAGCCCTTTTTTTTGATGATTATCTATATTAAATGATGAATACTAGATTTATAATTTCGAGATAAGTTAATAACATAAATTTTGGATAAAGGATTTAGGTATATTGGTTAGAAAAAATACTACAAAAGAGCGCAAAACAAAAATTTAAGCAAATGACTCAGCAATTTTATTCTAAAAATTGCATTAAAACATCACGTATAATTTTTATTTATAATTAGTATTTAAAAAACTAATTAATTTTCTAAATACTTTTAAGTGTATATCTTACACATTAAATTAAATTATATGTTTTTTTGAATCTAAATTGCAAGCAGCATTTATGTTAAATTAACGTTAAATAAATTATAATGAAATGTTTAAATTAGTCAACTAAGGTTTTATATTTGCCTCGTTAAACATGCATTATTGCATATTTTATTTATTAATTTTCTTAACAAAACAAATTTTAGTATGAAGCAAGTCTTATTTGTATTGCTTGTGTTTTTTGGAAGCATAAGCATGACGTTTGGACAGATGACCGTTTCGGGTAAGGTCACCGATAGCGCAAGCGAGCCATTAATTGGTGCTAGTGTTTTTGTAAAAGGTGATGAAGGTTCTGGAACAATCACGGATCTAAATGGAGATTTTGAGTTGAAGGTATCCGCTGACTCAAAAGTTTTAATTTTCTCTTACACTGGTTACAATGTCAAGGAAGTGGAAATTGGTTCTCAAAAGGTTTTTAATGTAATCTTAAGTGAAGGCCAAATTTTAGACGAAATCGTGGTAACTGGTACTGGTGTAGCCACAAGTAAAAAATCACTTGCATTTGATGTGCAATCTATCGGATCATCAAGATTGCCTTTAGCTCCAACGGCAGACGTAGGAACAGCTTTGATCGGAAAAATTGCGGGGGCGCAAATTTCAGCTGTAAATGGTTCTCCTGGAAGTCCTATCAATATTATTTTGAGAGGAGTCAACTCAATAAGAGGAGGTACTCAACCTATGATTCTATTAGATGGAGTACAAGTTGCGTCTACTGGATTACAATATTTGGATTTAAGTAATGTGGAAAGGGTAGAAGTAGTTTCGGGTCCTGCTGCTGCAACATTATATGGTGCACAAGGTGCCAATGGTGTTATACAATTGTTTTCTAAAAAAGGACGTAAAGGAAAGTTAAATATTGATTTTTCTACCAATTACTCTATAAATGAATTGCTAAATGTAGGTAACGTTAATAAAGCAAAAAAACATGCCTTTGCAGTTAATGGAAGCGGAGATGTGATTGATGCTTCAGGCGCGCTGCTGGCTTTTGATAAAGAGACAGGATCATATTTGTCAAACCCAACATTCAATTTAATTTCACCTACAAGTAAATATAGTAATGCATACAATGCTAATTTGCCATGGAATGACCACTACGAAATGTTTTTTGAAAGAGCCAGCACTCTGAACAATTCACTTTCTGTTAGTGGGGCTTCTGATAAATTTGATTTCAGTTTTGTAATTTCTGATAGTAAACAAGGAACCGTTTTTAAAAATAATGGAGACTTCAGAAGAACAAATGTAAGTGCCAACGTAGGATTTGAATTATTTAAAAACTTTACGCTAAGATCAGTTACTCAGTTGATCAATTCTAAGAGTACTTTACTGGACCCTACTGGAAGAAATATGTTTTATGCTATTAATAACTCTAGACCTTTCGCTAATTATTTAGATAGAGATGCTGCTGGTCTTTATTCACCGTATTATGGTGATGCTGTGGGTGTCAATGGTTACAACTTCAATTATATTACTGAAAATGCGTCAGTAAACGATAAAACTTTAGATATTATTCAAAGTTTCAATGCTAACTACAAAATCAATAAGTATGTAGAAGTAGATGCAAAATATGGTATCAACAGAAGCGATAATAATATTATTTATGAAATTGCTGAACAATCTGCAAGTGTTGGTGCTTCTTATTGGCAATACTGGGCTGAATGGTATTCTCCACGATTAAGTTATGGAACACCTAATGCAGGAAGTGAGTCAGGTGAAATCAATAACTTGAGGTTTACAGAAACCAATCAGAATTTAAATGCAAACACATTTATTAAATTTGATTTTAAAGAAGATTTTAACCTAAATTTCCCATTAAAATCATCTACTCAGATAGGATGGGATTATAGAAATACTGATTTTAGCGACATTAGAGTAAGAGGTACGGATGCACCTAATTTTGCACCTTATACTGCCCAAAATATGGCTGTATTTAGAATTGAAAGAGATTATACAGAGAAGTTTGCAACATATGGATACTTAGTAAATCAAAGATTTGATTATGGTGATTTATTTGGAGTTAGTGGAGGTTTCAGAAGTGATTATTCATCTGCTTTCGGTCAAGGTTCCACTCCATTTACATTCCCAAGAGGAGATGCATATGTGAGATTGTCTGAACTTGATTTTTGGAAACAAAGTAAACTTAGCAATGTATTCAATCAGGTAAAATTAAGAGCTGCATATGGTGAAGCAGGTATACAGCCTGGTGCATATGACAGGTTCCCTGTATTGGGTGTAGTCGCACTTGGTGAGCAAAGTGGTTTCTCTATTCCTGTAGCAAATGCCAACCCAGATTTACAAATTGAAGTTTCCAAAGAAACAGAATTCGGAGTCGATTTAGGATTTAAGTTATCTGAAAGTTCATGGTTAAACAATGTCAATGTTGCATTCACTTACTGGACTAGAAAATCAGAAAATGTTATTGATGAAGTTGATGTTGCTCCTAGCTTAGGTGTGGGTAGATTACTAACAAATGCCATGGATTTAAAATCTAATGGAATTCAAGCATCTTTAAATATGATTGTATTGAGTAATAAAGATTGGGATTGGGACTTCACAACCAATTTCAATAAGCAAAACTCTGTGGTTGATAAAATTTATGCAAATACTTCGTTGTTTAAGCAATCAGCTGCGGGTAGTACACAATATGTAATAGAAGAAGGAGAGCAAGTTGGCCAGATATACGGATACCGTTTCATAGATGCAGTAGATGCTAAAGATGAAAGTGGTAATTTTTATATACCTGCTGATCAACAAGCAAATTTTGAAGTTGCAAGTAATGGTTATGTTGTAAACAAAACATCAAAGCAACCATTTGCGTCTGCAGGCAGATATGCTTTGGGAGATCCATATCCATCATTTAATATGTCATTTATTAACCAAGTTAGTTATAAAAAAGCAGTGTTCTTTAATATGCAATGGGACTGGGTAAATGGAAGTATGCTTTATAACCAAACCAAACAATGGATGTATAGAGATGGTATCCACCAAGATTATGATGAACCAATTACTATTGGAGGTCAAACTGAAGCTTGGTCAGCATTTTACAGGGGAGCATATGCTGTAAGACAAGCTAATGGAACTAAGAGTTACTTCATGGAAGATGCAAGTTTTTTGAGATTGAGAAATATTTCCATAGGATTTGAACTCAATAAATTACTAAATATCAAAGCCATAAATAGCTTACAATTAACTTTATCTGCAAGAAATTTGGTGACTTTTACAAAATACACAGGGTTTGATCCAGAGGTTAGTTCAGGTACAGACAATTCTACTTGGGACAGAGCTGTAGATCATAACACAATTCCAAATTTAAAGAGTTATCAGATTGGTCTGAAACTGAATTATTAATAAAAAAATTTTATTAAAATGAAATACTTAAAATTTATATTTTTATCCACTGTTTTTATATCTCTTCTGAATTCTTGTTCTGATGAATTGGCAGTCGAAAACCCAAACACACCAACTCCAAGTTCATTGAATACAGAAAGTGGAATCTTAACATTTGCTACAGGTGGAGTATATCTTACAGGATTTAAAAATGTCAAATATACTGATGGTGTATATGGACCTTTTTGGAGTGGTGCCACTGGTTTTCACGAATTGATGGGAGATGTGATTGGAGCTGATGCAGCAAACGCATTTTTGAACCAATTAGGATGTCCAGACAAAGTAACTTTTGACGATGGAACTACGGTTTTGAACCCTAACTCACCCAATACGCAAAAAGCCTTAGTAAGACAATCAAACACCAATCAACAAGGTGCAAATAACTTTTTGTATTATGAATGGGCATATATGTATAATTTAATAAATGCATGTAATCTCATGTTGGAAAAAAGTGGTGAAGTAAAGTTTGCAGGTGATGCTAATTCAAAAAAAGCAGCGGTGGAAGCATGGGCATACTGGTGGAAGGGTTTTGCGTACAGCAGAATTGGTTCTATTTATTATGCTGGTTTAATTTTGGACAAATCAGGTCAAACAAGCGACAAGTATCTTTCCAAAGAAAAAATCATTGCTGAAGCCACTAAAAATTTTGATCTTGCTGTTGCCGCTGCAAAAAAAGCAGATGCTGGTGTATTTACTGAAACTTGGGGTAAAATAATTCCATCAGGTTATCAGGTTGGAAAAGGAGGACCACAAACTCCAGGGATGTTGGAGAGAAATGTCAATTCTATGAAAGCACGTAACATTTTGGTAAATAAAACTGTTACACAAATGACTTCTGGGGATTGGCAAGCTGTCCTTGATTTGGCAAACAATGGTATCACTAAAGATGATAACGTCTTTACCGTAAGATCTGATGAAGCAGCTGTTATTTTCTCAACTTCACAACTGCTCATGGGTAGAACATATTCAAATAATCCTGGAGGTGCTACTTATAAAATAAGTGAGCGTTGGGTGCAAGAGTTTAAAGATGGAGATAAAAGAAAACAGCAAAATATTGTAAGTACTGGATCTCCATATACTGGACAAGCCGACCGTGGAAACGCGCATTTTACACGTCACGCTTTGGTACCCAATGGTACAGGATTAGATGGTGTGC
>Ga0075154_10002197_pt1 | contig 12924 bp, 11 predicted proteins | sample JI71714BDNA_FD_70965 | JGI IMG/M metagenome (GOLD analysis project Ga0075154, IMG submission 70965) | Wastewater effluent complex algal communities from Wisconsin, to seasonally profile nutrient transformation and Carbon sequestration -... | ecosystem: Engineered > WWTP > Effluent > Algae... | reverse complement strand
GCTACCCGCTGCACCATTCGGGAAACGAATCGTTTTGCCCGTAAAAATTATTTTTATGCCGACCTTCCGAAAGGTTACCAGATATCGCAGTTTGATACTCCGATTTGTTATAACGGATTGGTTACCATCAAAGATGATTCGGGTAATCCGAAGGATATCCGGCTGGAGCGCATCCACATGGAAGAAGATGCCGGAAAAAGTATGCACGACCAGGATCCGTTTGATACACTCATTGATTTGAACCGTGCCGGTGTGGCCCTGGTTGAAATGGTTACCCGTCCGGATATCGGTTCATCAGGCGAAGCCTATAATTTCCTCACCGAAGTACGGAAACTGGTACGTTACCTGGATGTGTGCGACGGCAACATGGAAGAAGGTTCCATGCGCTGTGATGCCAACATTTCGGTTCGTTTAAAAGGAGCCAAAGAATTGGGAACCAAAGTGGAGGTAAAAAACATGAACTCCATCCGGAACGTGCAGCGCGCCATTGAATTTGAGTTTAAGCGCCAGTGCAACTGTTTAGAAAACGGTGAAACCATTTACCAGGAAACCCGAAATTTTGATGCTGTTTCCGGCGAAACCCGTTCCATGCGGAGTAAAGAAATGGCCCACGATTACCGGTATTTTCCGGAGCCTGATCTTCCGCCGCTCATTATTTCTGAAGCCTATATAGCAAAAGTAAAAGCCGGTTTGCCGGAACTTCCGGATGCCCTTTTTGCGAAATTCGTAAATCAATATGGCCTTTCGGAATATGATGCGTACTGGATTACCGACGATAAAGCAACCGTTTTTTACTTTAACGAAATTATTCAACACACCAGCGATTTTAAAGCTGCTGCCAACTGGATGATGGGCAAGATTAAATCGTATTTGAACGAAAAAGGCCTCAGTATTGATAAATTTCCTTTACCGCCAGCCAAAATCGGCGAACTGATTTCCTTGGTAAAAGAAGGGAAAGTAAGTAATACGGTAGCTGCCGAAAATATTTTTCCGGCCCTGCTCGAAAATCCGGTACAAACCGCACTTTCAATCGCCGAAGCACAAAACCTAATCCAACAGCGGGATGAAAATGCGCTGAATGAATGGGTAGATACCGCACTGGCAAAATTCCCTGAAAAGGTAGCCGAATACAAAGCCGGAAAGCAGGGTTTACTGGGTTTATTCATGGGCGAAGTAATGAAAATTTCGGGCGGAAAAGCCGATCCGAAAATTACGACACAGCTGCTGAAAAATAAGTTGGAATCCTAAGTTCAAAAATTGGCATGAACAACAAACATCTTGAAGAGCTCATTTACAGGGCCGATATGGTAAGACAGGATGTACGGGATGAATTCGGCAATCTGAGTACCTTTCAGTTAAACTGGAAACCCTCGCCCGAACAATGGAGTATTGCACAATGTTTGCACCATATCATTGTTGCCGATGAAGCCTATTTATCTGATCTGGATAAAATTTTAAACGGAAAATATACCCGTCCGCTCTGGAGTCTGGTTCCTGGTAAATCGGCGTTTTGGGGGAAACTGCTTTTATCATTGATGAAATCCGATTCAGGGAAAAAACTACAAACCCCGGCTATTTTTGAACCTTCGTCCATCAAGTTGACGGATGAAATTCTTTCCGACTTCGAATCGCACGAGCAACGGGTTTCTGACTACCTGCGCAAGTTGGACGGAGTGAAAAATTCAAATTTTTACCTCAAATCACCGGTTTCACCATACATAACCTATTCGCTCCGCGATTTAGAAGAGGTGATGGTATTACATCATGAACGCCATTTCAGGCAGGCGCTGCAAGTTAGCCGTTTGGATAAATTTCCCAAAAGTGAAAAATTGAACAAGAGCGACGATTTAAATTCTTGAATGGGAGCCGGTGCATAATACCTTAAGTTTAGCTTTTTCAAATACTCAAAGTATAAACAACCTGTAGTTTCAATAATTTAGTTTATTTTCGGGCTGTAATTTTTATTCAATATGCGAATGGTATCTTCTGTTGTCATAGCGCTTTGCGCCATTATCAGTTCATGCGGAACATCTGTTCCGAAAGATTATTTTATCAAGGGCTCCTATCCGGATGGAGCCGGACAGACTTTGATACTTGAAAAAGTACTGGTAGGCAAAATGGAATTTTTCGACAGTGCCAAGGTGGAGAAGAACGGCACATTTTACATGCTAAACAAACCCGTAGAGAAAAATTATTACCGTTTACGGAGCAAAGCTTCATCCCCGCAAGGCGGAGTTCCCGGCGCATTCGTATTTTTCATTACCGGACCGGGCGAAAAAATCAGCTTTACTTCACGCGGAAAAATGTTGGGTGAGGATTATACCGTTGAAGGAAGCCCGGAATCACAAACCCTTAACGAGGTTACTTCCCGTATCATGGCTACCCAAAAGCTGAATGATTCCCTCAATACCGAATTTCAAAAAATTACCGATCAGGCTACACGTGCCATAAAGGCCATTGAATTTCAAAAAATTGCCAATGACCGAATGATGGCCCAAACCGATTTCATCAAAAAAACGATAGATGCCAACCCAAATTCATTGGTTTCACTCGAAGCTGTGGGTCAGTTGGATAAAAACATGTATATGGATTACCACAAAAAAGTGGCAGCCAATCTCTCTAAATCGCATCCGGAAAATGGCTTTGTGAAAAACTACGTGGCAATGATAAATTCTGCCGGTTCAACCAGCATTGGCGGCGAAGCTCCTGAAATTGATCTTCCAACCCCGCAAGGTAAAAACGTTAAATTATCCTCGCTGCGCGGAAAATATGTGCTTATCGATTTCTGGGCTTCCTGGTGCCGTCCTTGCCGCATGGAGAATCCAAACGTGGTGGCCGCCTACCAAAAATACAAAAGTAAAGGACTGGAAATTTACGGCGTTTCATTGGATAAGGATAAAGCGGCCTGGGAAAAAGCCATTGCCGACGATAACCTGACTTGGATAAATGTGAGCGACTTACAATTTTGGAATTCCATAGCCGCAAAAGCATACAATGTGAGTTCTATTCCCAAATCATTTTTATTGGACAAAGAAGGCCGAATCATAGCCTCCGATTTAAGAGGCCCGGCACTGGATCAAAAATTGGCTGAACTAATGCCTTAAATGATTGTTATACCGGCATGGCTAACAAGTTTTACATAAGCCGCGGACTACTCTCTGCGGCTTTTTTATTCCTTTCGATTCCTTTTCTGCGGGCGCAGGAAAGATTCCGCCAGGACATCCAATACCGCATCCGTGCAGAACTGGATGAACAGCGTCATATCCTGTGCGGAACGGTTGAATTTACGCTTCAAAATAATGCAGCCGTTGGGTTAGACACTTTGTGGCTTCAAATTGGAGCAAATGCCTACTCCACGTCTAAATCAGAATTGGCCAAGCAGCTTACCGATAAACGGAACGAAAAATTGAGATTAAGACCCAATTACTATGGTGGCGCGACAGATTCCCTGGCATTCACCATAAACGGTGAAGTCGTCCAATTTTTTCAGCATGAAAAGTATGCCGATTTTGTTTATATTCTTTTGAAAGCACCGCTCCAACCCGGAGGTTCAGTGCGCGTTTTCACACCGTTTAAATTAAGCCTTCCGCATGCTTCGGTAGCTACTTTGGGACACAAAAAGAATGATTACTATTTTACACACTGGTACCCCAAACCAGCGGTTTATGATGCCGGTGGCTGGCATTTAAATTCACTTACCGACCAAGGGAATCCGTATACTTCATTTGCCGACTACGAAGTTGAAATTACCCTGCCCAAATCCTATGTGGTAAGCTCCACGGGTAATCTGATTTCGGCAGAAGAAGCGTCCTTCTTAACCGAAAGGGCAAAACTGTCACTTAATCTCCCGGAAAAAGGAAAGATTTTGCCTTTTCCCGAAACGGAAGGAAAAAAAACCATACGCTTTAAAGCAAGCCGGGTAAATGACTTTGCCTTTTTTGCATCCAAACAGTTTGCCGTTCAAACGGATACACTTGTTTTAGCATCGGGCAAAAAAATAACATTATACTGTTTTTACCATCCAGGTTTCCATAAGCTTTGGAAACCCGAAATGGAATACATGAAAAAAATCCTAAACTACTTTTCAAACCGTTTGGGCGATTATCCGTATGATACGTTTACCATGACGGATGGCCCCGGTTATGCCGGATTTGACCGTTCGTACCCGGGTTTGGCCGTTTTGGGATATAAACGTTCCCGCCTTGATTTGGAGGACATCAGCATTCGCCTCATCGGACAACAGTGGTTATCCTGCGCCATGGGCCCCGACGAAACCCAACATCCCTGGATGGGCGAAGGATTGAATGCCTATTATACCCGCCGTTATCTAAGGGATTTTAAGCCAAGCTATAACGGTTTGCCCATTCCCGTACTTCCGGTTTTGGGACTGCGCTTTTTAAAGCGAAATGATTTGGATTATATTCCATACCAATACAAAGTAAGAAGAGGCAATGACCAAGCATCCGGATTAGCTGCTGATGCATACGGAGATGGGAATTACGGCATTGCCGTACGCGGACAAAACAGTATGTTTTTCTATCACTTGGAACAGTACTTAGGCAGTGAAGTTTTTGACCAGATCTTAAAAAAATACGTCGAAACATACCGGTTTTCTTCACCCGGCCCCAAGGAATTCAGAGTCCTTTTTGAAAAAGAATCCGGCAAAGACCTAAGCTGGTTTTTTGAAGAACTGCTGCTCGAAAAAGCCTATATCGATTATGCCGTTAAATCGGTTAAATCAGAAATGAATCCCGAAACCGGCGAAATGTCAACCGCCATACAAATTGAAAACCGGGGCACCTCAACTGCTCCCTTCCCAATCTATGTTTATGCCGACGAAAAGAAACCGGGAGAACCCCGTTGGATTGAAGGCTTTAAGGGTGTTGAAACCATTTACATTCCGGTAAATAAAAACAATACGGTGCAGATTGACCACAGGGAAGTAATGCCGGAAATAAACAGGAAAAACAATACTTACCGAACAGGCGAAATTATTCCCAAACTCGAAAAAGTGCGTTTTAATTTTATTATGGGTCCACCTGAAATGAACGGTAGAAACCAAGTATTTTACCTTCCGGTAACCCTTTGGAATAATTATAACAAAAGTATGGCCGGTTTTGCCATTCATAACAAAACGCCCATCCGTAAAAAGTTCGAATACCTTTTTGCACCTATGGTATCACTCAATCCAATCGGTTTTGCGGGAGTTGGAATTATAAGCGGATCATTTGCCACCCCGCGCTCAAGGCTTATTGAAAGTTTTTCATATAAATTGGCTTACACCCGTTTTGGATATTTTTTCGATACAGAAGCTCGCGACTGGAATCGCATCATGCCCAAGCTGATGCTCAATTTCCGTCCGCCTTTTCCGCAGAGTGAACGTAAAACACAATTATACATCCGCAGCATTTTTAATTTTCTGGAATCAACAGATGATTATCGTGCTGCTTTTGGTAGAAATAACCTGGCTTTTAATGTAAATGAAATCGGATTTTCCATGCGCGATAACCGATTGCTTCATCCTTACCAATTATTAATTTGGGCAGAATACATTGCAGAGCTCGACAAATTTAGTAAACCCGGGGTAGAAGCCGGTATGGCCGGTAAACTATCAATCGAATACCGCCAAAAAATCAATTATATATCGGCCGTTAAAGGATTGGATATCCGTTTTTTTGGAGGTATGTTTTTAAACAATCCCAAAACCGTGCTCGATTACCGTTACCGGCTTTCGGGACACCCGGGCTTTTGGGATTATAAATTTGATAATTATTATTTGGGAAGAGCAGAAACACGGGGTTTATTGTCGAGACAATTTTACGAATACGACGGTGGATTTAAAATCCTTACCCCATTGGGCCAAACCAGCCGCTGGATGTTGGCTTTGAACCTGAAGGCTTCCATCCCCGGTCCCATTCCCATAAAACCGTATTTTGATGTGGCGGTGCACAGGCAGGTGCTCACGATGGCAGGTACGGGTGAATTACAGAAATCGGTTCAATTGAGTTATAGCGGAGGAATTATGCTTTCCGTAATTAATGATGTGCTGGAAATTTATGTACCGCTTTACCACTCAAAAGATATCCGGGATTATATTTCCCTATCGGGAACCAAATTTTGGCAGCATATCCGCTTCCGCCTGAACATGCAGGAGCTTAATCCGAAACGGATAAAAGAAAAATTGGAATGGTTGCCGCGATAATCGCATTCTGCACCATGTTTTTATACTAACCAAACAACTGCTGCAATGTCTTGGTTGGAATAAATAGCTTACCGCTGTCGGTTAATTGAATGAAATCATATTTTAAATAAAAAGCTACCGCATCCGCATCAATTGGATCAACTACTACCGCATAGGATGCTATTGTTTTTGACAATTCATAGCTTCGTTTAAGCGCATCTATCAATAAAATTTTTCCCAAGCCTTGTCCTTGTTTGCTTACATCAACAGCTAATCTGCCAAGCAAGGTAGTTGGAATGGCTGTGTAAGATTTGGGGAGTTTTTTCTGAATTGTTTCTGAAAAGCGGCTTAATGGAATACTATTGTTGGACAGTGTATAATACCCTTGGATATCATTTGTTTGTTTATCTGCCAACACAAAACAGACCGAAAATTTTCTTTTCATGTCCTGCCCTGCCTGATTTTTCAGGTAGTTATTGAGAAGCTCGTTGCCGCTGTCAAATCTATGCCGGTTGTGCTTAGGGTTTAAAAGCTCAATCATGTTTATGTTGATTTGGCCATAAAAGCATCGTAATCAATCCGTGCCTTTTTCAAATTTTTAGAGGGTTTTTTCGGCTTTGTGAGTGCATCAAAAAAGATTTGCCCGTCTCTTTCGCTTAGAATAGTCTGTTCTTTTTCACGCATTATTTCTTGGGCTTTTTCATTCACCGCAAGAATTACAAATTCAGTAAGGTTTCTATATCCGCCTAAATAGGCAGCCCGCTCAAACAGTTGTTTTTGTTCTTTGGGAAGCCTGGCATCAAAGCGTGTTTGTTCTTTTGTGGATGAACTCATGGCAACAAAATTATGCTCAATTGTACGTAAAATTACCGTACAAGTTTCGTTTTATACTTAAAACTATTTATTCTTTGCCATACTCTCCAGCTTATCAATAATTTAATCACTTTATATCAGGAATTTTCCAGTGAAAATTGAACTAAGTGACTACCGCAGTTGATAGGTAATAACGATAAAAGTTTCCGATTCAACAGGAACACCCTCTTTCAATGCGGGTAACCAATCATCCGGAAGCAATTTAATTACCCTGATAGACTCTTCGTCCAAACCATAACCCAGCTTATCTTTAACATGATGATTGCTTGCCTTGCCCCATTTATCAACCGTAAAGTGTACAAATACTTTACCGTCTATACTATTTTCTTTAGCCTTTATCGGGTAAGTGATATTTTTAGAAATAAAGTAACCGATGCAGCCAATACCACCCAAGTAAATAGGGCGACTATTTAGCAAAGGTTCCTTGTTCGTTTCGTCTTTGTTAAATTCAAATGGCTCTGTAAAATCCTCTTCAGATTTATAATATAATAATTCCTTTTTAGAGTAATCGTACTTTAAGTTCAATTTGTTTGAAAAATTATAACATTTCCAAATACTGTCTTTCTGACCCATTTTGTAATACCCTTTAACTAACAAATTCCCCCTATTTCCAATTAACCGATATTCTCCATGCCTGATTGCATTATCATTTTTAAGTACATAATACGTCTCGTTTTTTTCCTTATCCACAACCTTTTTAGTTTGTTGACTATATAAAATGTTAGGAATTAGCATGAGCAGTAAAAAATAGAGGTTGATTCCACTAATTCTAATTGGGTGCGTAACTTTCATAGTTTTAAAATTTTCGTCTCAAATTTAATTCAAATAATAATAAACCTCAACGCAAGCAGCTTAACTTAAAACACCCCCGTAAATCCCAAATGAATTTTACCGCTCCGGAACTGAATCGGGTTTCCCTGTGAACTGCCCAAGGCATAAGCCAAATTAATGAAACCCGCCCGTGTAAAAAAGTTCATGCCGGCTCCAAACCCATAAGGCGTGTCTCTGTAGTATCCGCCTACGATGGAACGCTCAAGCCAGCCACCGTTTAAAAACAAATATACATTGGAATTTTGTTCGATTAAATACCGTAATTCCAAATTTCCCAAGGCATAGGAAGATACATAGATGGATTCTTCATCAAATCCGCGCAGGCTGTTTATGCCACCAATACGGTACAACTCGTTTAAAAAGCGGTAAGGGTTGATGGAATGGGCCAACATAACACCCGGTTTTAAGGTAAACCGCTTATGCAAACGAACAAACACATCGGCCTGCAATTCGGCACCAAACTGATACGAACGCAATTGAAGGCCCGTATAAGCAGCCTCTGGGATATCAGAACGGCGTTGCATTACCTTGTTTCCTCCCCAAACCGAGCCCCGAATCAAATAGCCCCGGGTAGGATTCCAGCGGTAATCATATTGTTCAAAATTGAATTTTACCCCAATGTTATTGGCCGTAAAATCAATCGATTCGGGCAGGGTTTGGGCATTGGCGAATTTTTTGGCATCAATTACCTGGGCAATCTGTCTGCGATAAAATAGCTCGGTATAATTCGTGCCGATAAAAAGGTATTGCACACCAAATCCAAAACCAATGTTCTGAAAGGTACTGTCGAGCCTAAAAAAATCAAAATGACCATTTACGGCCAGCGGAGTACCAAACAAATACGGGTATTTAACAAACGCATTTAAACTTTGTGTACCGGCCTGTATCCGCCGCCATTTTAGCGTGAGTTGTTCCCCATACCCCAGGGCATTCCAGAGGCCAAGATCGGCCTCGCCGGTAATCAGCAATCGCCCATTGTTTGCACTTCCCGGCATAAATCCAATTAATCCGTTGAAACGGCTGGCATTTACTTTTTTTGCAAAAAGAATGATATTGGCTTTTCCGGTATCAGTAAACTCAATGCGCTGGGGCCTTTCAACGGTTAAAAACGGAAGTTCCTTCAGCCGGCTGTTTAAACTCCGGATTTGTTTTTCATTGTATAAATCGCCCGGTTTAATACCCAGGTAACCATATAAAAATGACTTTTTTATATTGGCATTTCCGCGTAGCACCAGGCTGTCTATTTTCACGGCCGGCCCTTTCTCTAACCGCAGGCGCATGCTGGTTTCACCGGGACTCAGGTTTAAACTGTCAGTATATATCGCAGCAAATGGGTAACCATTGTTTTCATAGCGTGTGAGGATACTTCGCAGTAAATCGGTATACCTTTTGGGACTGAAGGTTTCGCCGTACATCAGCTTATCTTTCCAAACCGAATTACCCAATATATCACGGTCTAGATTTCCGGGGTCGATGCGGGTTTTGGAAAAGCGGGTACCCAAGGAAATATCGGCAATCAGCAGGAGCGAATCCCCGCCAACCGAATCAACCTCGGCAAACAGGTAACCTTTCTCGTAATAAAAATAAAGGGCATCCCGGAGGGCACGGTGCCGCTCTTTGGGGGAATTGAACCTGTACTGAATCTTTGGCTTTTTTCCGTATGCCGATTTATTCAAAGGTACAGAATCAATGAGCAGTTGCAGTTCATACGGTTTTTGGGCATAAACCGTGTTCATCCCCATAAAAATAAACAGCATGTAAAAAAAAGCCTGCCTCATTCGTTTAACAAATGTCGTATAAAAACGGCTAAGCACAAGGGGCAGCCGCGGGCTTTGAAAACTTAACGTTTTATTGGGAATTAGAATTCATCATGCATGAAAGCAAGCCTTATCTTTGTCTAAAATTTATGGGAATGCAATCCAAAGAAAAAAAAATAGCCGCTTTTGATCCCAACTCCTACGCGGCCGATGATACCAACGTATTCGGCTTACCTTTTAATGAAGCGGAAGCCGAAGTAGTTTTATTGCCTATACCCTGGGAAGTAACGGTATCTTACGGAGCAGGAACGGCCCAGGGTCCCGATGCCATTTTTGAAGCCTCCAAACAGGTTGATTTATATTATCCTGAATTTCCGGATGCCTGGAAAAAGGGCGTGTTTATGCCCGAATCGCCAAAAAAACTGCTCAAACTCTCCACGAAACTGCGCAGCAAAACCGAAGAATATCTGGATTTGCTCTTTGCCGGAAAAACGGGTAAACAGAGCGAAAAGCTTCGCGAAGCAGTAAATGCGGGCTGCGAAGAGATGATTACCTATGTACGCAACGAGACAGCCCAACGGGTAAAAGAAGGAAAATTAGTAGGTTTGGTTGGCGGCGATCACAGCACGCCACTGGGTTATATGCAGACCTTGGAAAGCCTTCACGGAAAATTTTCGGTTTTGCAAATTGATGCACACGCCGATCTGCGGGATGCCTACGAAGGGTTTCAGTATTCACATGCTTCCATCATGTTCAATGCCCTTAAAATTAAGGGAATTGAACGCTTGGTACAAGTGGGTATCCGCGATTTTTGTGAGGCCGAAGCTGAGCTGATCAAAAAATCAAAAGGCCGCATCCACACCGTATTTTACAGTGAAATTGGTTTTGGAAAAGCGGAAGGCACGCCTTTTGCTAAATTGATAGAAGAATCCGTTTCGAAATTGGGACAGAAAGTGTATATAAGTTTTGATATTGACGGCTTAGACCCGCGCTATTGCCCCAACACGGGAACGCCGGTACCGGGCGGATTGGAATTTGATGAAGCTGTATACCTGATTCGGGCGGTGGTAAAATCGGGCCGTGAAATTATCGGTTTCGACCTCAACGAAGTAGCTCCGGGCGAAGATGAATGGGATGCCAACGTGGGTGCCCGTATGTTGTTTCATTTATGTAATTTAGCCCTGATGTCGAAAAACAAAACGACAAAACATAAAAAGTAATGTGTATGAAAAAGTACCTTGCCATATTCGGCTTTTTTCTGTTTGGTGGCTTAGCCGCCAATGCGCAAACTGCCGATAAAATTACCTGGCTCAGTTGGGATGAAGCAGCCCTAAAAATGGAAAAAGCACCAAAAAAATTATTGGTGGATGTGTATACCGACTGGTGCGGCTGGTGTAAACGCATGGATGCCACAACCATGGTAGACCCGGAAGTGATTAAACTGGTGAATCAGTATTTCTATGCAGTGAAATTGGACGGAGAAGGCAAAAAAGATATTTTATTCAAGGGGCGTACGTTTAAATTTGTGGCTCAGGGCACACGCGGGTATCATGAACTTCCGGCTGAGCTCATGGGCGGAAAAATGAGTTATCCGACCATTGTTTACCTGAACGAAAAGTTTGAAATTATACAGGCCGTGCCCGGCTATAAAACGGCAGTAGATATTCAGCCCATTTTGGCCTATTTTGGCAGCAATGCCTTTGCCACCAAAACCTGGGATGAGTTTAAGGCCAGCTATGGAAAATAAACGTCTCTGTAACTTTTGATACCTTTATTTGAGCTGATTTTCACGTATCTTTGTACTCGTTTTTAACAAAGCGGAATTATGGAAAAAGGAACATTTTTTTACAGTGTCGTGAAGGATAAATGTCCGCGTTGCAACGAGGGCGATTTGTTTGTGGAAAAAAGCTGGTTTACAATCAAAAATATTGCCGCCATGCCCGACCGCTGTGGAGTTTGCGGACAGGATTACAAAGTAGAAGACGGCTTTTACCTGGGAGCAACCTATGTGAGTTACGCTCTGAGTTTAATCGTTACTTTGCCCTTGTTGGCTGTGCTTTATTTTGGTTTTAAATTGGATTTTATGTGGATGCTTCCGCTGTTTATCTTGCTTTTACTTATTCTCATGCCGCCCATTGTGCGCTTGAGTCGCTCAATTTGGTTTAACTTTTTTGTGCATTATGACCCCGAGTGGAAAAAATATGCCGCAAAATATTTAGATGTTGAAGAGACAATTAATTAAACTACCTTAGTGAACTAAATTTAATATACCATGAATTTCAAAACATTTGTACTAACGGCCTTATTAGGCTTATTTTATTTCGGCGTATCTGCACAGGATATCCGCAAAGGCGGTTCACTTTATGCTAAAGTTGAATCAAACGGGGATGTCCGCATCGGTGGAAGCCTGAAAGGTAAATTTGAGTCGAACGGCGATATTCGTGTCAACGGCAGCCTGAAAGGTAAAATTGAATCGAACGGGGATATCCGCAAAAACGGTTCATTGGTTGGTAAAGTTGAATCGAACGGGGATGTGCGCATGAGCGGATCGCTGGTAGGCAAAATTGAATCGAACGGCGATGTGCGTAAAAGCGGCAGTTTGATTGGTTCGGCAAAGGGTGTTCGAAAAGAATATGCTGCCGTAATTTTCTTTTTCGACTTTTTCTAGGCATTTTTCTCAATAGGTAAGCCCGTTCCGGACTCCGGAGCGGGCTTTCTTTTTACAAAGTATGAACAAGGCTTTCATTTGAGACCCCTGCGTTGTATTTTTGTACGAACGAAGTAACATCGGCTATGGCAGAACAGGTAAAATATACAGATGACAATATACGCACCCTCGAATGGCACGAGCATATCCGCCTTCGCCCGGGCATGTATATCGGTAAATTGGGCGACGGCTCCTCGCCGGACGATGGTATTTACATCCTTCTGAAAGAAATTATCGATAACTCCATCGATGAATTTGTGATGGGAAACGGGCGGAAAGTTGAAATTGAAATCAACGAGAAAACGGTTTCCATCAGAGATTATGGACGGGGTATTCCACTCGGCAAGGTGGTTGACTGCGTAAGTAAGATCAACACGGGCGCCAAATACGACAGCGAAGCTTTCAAAAAATCGGTTGGTTTGAACGGGGTGGGTACCAAAGCCGTGAATGCCTTATCGGCCCAATTCATGGTGCAGAGTACCCGCGAAGGGAAATCGAAAATCGCAGAGTTTGAAGCCGGGGTGATTACCAAAGATTCTCCCGTGGTTGCCGATACCGAAACCAAGCAGGGAACG
>Ga0075154_10002196_pt1 | contig 12925 bp, 8 predicted proteins | sample JI71714BDNA_FD_70965 | JGI IMG/M metagenome (GOLD analysis project Ga0075154, IMG submission 70965) | Wastewater effluent complex algal communities from Wisconsin, to seasonally profile nutrient transformation and Carbon sequestration -... | ecosystem: Engineered > WWTP > Effluent > Algae... | reverse complement strand
TTGCTTCCTCTATTATTACTCAATGTTATTCTGGTGCCGTTGGGTGCTTTTAAGTAAATATCAAGCTGACCAACATACGGATGAGTAAGTGAAATGCAAACACTTTTTATCCCAAAACTGATACTATCAATTGAATTGGGCAATCCATTTACAACAATTGGAAAGTACAGTAATGTATTGTCTGGTATGTTTTGAGAGGTATTGATAGTATAGGTTTGGGCATTTACTGTAAAATGTACAAGTAGAGAGCAAATCAATATTGTAAAATACTTCATAACTAAATAACTAAAATGAAAGATAATGTAAATAAGGTGGAACCTATTTTAAATGGAATTGCATAAAGGAAAACAATTATCAAATGAAAATGGCAGTTTACGGCAAATGTTTATTAATATTTTTTCAGTAGGCTAAAATTGCAAAATTGTGAATAACATTTCCCATTTTGGGATTGGGAGTGAATAAAGACAATATTTGAATATTAAGTTGCAACCCCTTGTTAATAACCTTCATCTAACTAATAATTTGCATAAATTTGCAGTCTACGTTTAAATCTATCCTAACAAAGACTTCATAAGTTTCTGCAATAGCAGTGAATGCTTGCATTGAAAATTAATCCAATTTCTGTAAACTACTAGAGAGTTTTTCAGAATCATTTCGAATTTAATTAGATATATTATGAAGTTGTCATTCAATGGCTTACGATCAATTTTTTTAATTTTAGCTTGCTATTTGGCAGCTTTTGTGCAAGTATATGCACAAGGCACAAATGTAAAAGTTGAGGCTTTCCCAAATGTTTATAACAACAATGCTACTGGTAATGTCAATAGCACTTTTGTTGGTAGTATGGGTACTTGGTCGTCTTACTCAAACAAGTCTTATGCCTCTGTTGCGGTAGTTAGTTATTATCAAAATGCAACCCCAAATTGTTTATTTATTAAAAACTTTAAGGGTTCTAGTGCATCTTCATCAATTGCAACTTCACCAAACATAGATCTATCTGGCTATACATGTGCACCAAATGCTACTTTGGTTTTTAATGTTGATCCAAGTAAATTAAGTGGCTCTAATAATGGTACTGTTTATACAATTGATTATTCTAATAATGGAGGTTCTACCTGGACTACAATGATTTCTCAAACAGCTGCTCAAATTAAGGCAGCATTGCCTATTTATGGATGGAATTTAGGAACTTTAGATATTCCTGCTAGTTATTTAGTAAGCAATTTTAAGTTTAGAATTACAGGCTCTTCTCCTGCAAATTCATCTTACGACAATGAAATTTATTTTGATGATTTAAGTATTTTCGTACCAAATTGTGCCTCTACAAGTTGTACAGGAAATTTATTAAATAATCCGGGTTTTGAAGCTGCTGTTAATTTTGATGCTTGGGATAGTTGGGGTTCTCCAACAATAACAACAGATGAGTATAGTGGTGTTAAAGCTGCTAGTGTTGCTTCATCTCAATATGGTTTTGCACAAAGTGTTACTGGTACAACTGGTAAAATTTATACATTGCAAGCTTATGCAAAAAATAGTGGTGCAGGAAGCGAATGGAATGGTATTGGAATTAAATTTTTAAATTCATCTTGGAGTACAATACAAGAAGCAAGTGTTCAAGTTTCTGGAACCACTTACCAATTGTATTCACAAAACTATACTGCACCTTCTGGTACGGCTTATGTGCAAGTATATTTTTATAAAAATGCAGGATCATCAGTAATTAAATTAGATGATTTTTGTTTAACCGAATCAACTGTAAGTATCACTACATGTAATAGTTCAACTTCATTTAATCCTTTTAGCGATGCCAATGGATTTAATGTTTTTACAAAAGGTGCATTAGAATTTAAAGGTGGCGAAGTTGAAGGAGCAGTTGCTGGTGGTGGTAACTTAACTTTAAATGGTGCTTCAAGAATTGCCATTAATAATTCTGGTTCTTATCCAAATGCATTTGGTAATTCTAGCAACTATAGTTTAGTTGTTGGTGGAAGAATGTATTATACATCTGGTGGAGTAAGTTATATAAACAATGGTTTTTTAAACCTTGCTAGTACTACTGGCACAACACTTTGGGCAAAAGATCCTAACAATGCGAATGTAAATTTAAGAGCAACGTCTAATGCACAATCTGGTTGGAATGGTTACAACAGTCAACCTGCTTTACAAGTGCAACAACAACAAACTGTAGCATCTGCTACTAGTAGTAGTGGTTTAAACTTTGCTTCTACTTTTACGGATGTTGTTGCAAACGCTAATTTAATTGCTTCTTACAGTGCTGCTTCTCCTTGTAATGCTTCTTTAAATATTATTTCAATAAGTGGAACTTCTCCAAGTATTACTTTGGTTGATAATAAAATTAATGTAATCAATATTACTGGAAGCTATTTTTCAACGTTAAGCCAAATTACTTTTAACAACAAACCAACTGCTACAAGACCAGTTATTTTTAACATAAGTGGTACAGCTGGTTATACATTTAATAATTTTCAAGCTGTTGGTATATCTAACAACGATGCACCATATATTTTATACAATTTTAGTGCAGTTACTGGTACTATACAAATGAACGGTGGTAATACTTTGTACGGCAGTGTGTTAATTCCAAATGGTAAATTTATTTGGAACAATAGTAACAATGTAGAGGGGCAAATTTTAGCCAATTTATTTACACTTAATGCTGGAGAAATACATTACAACCCATACAATGTTTGTTTGCCAATTTGCACGGTAACTTACAGTTTGGGCGATTTTGTATGGTACGATGTTAACAACAATGGTATTCAAGATGCTGGAGAGCCAGGTGTTAATGGCGTTACTGTAAAACTATATGCCGATGCAAATGCAGATAATATTCCTGATGGAGCTGCAATTGCAACAACTACTACAAATGCTTCTGGTGCTTATAGTTTTAACAATTTACCTGTTGGTAAATATGTAGTTGCAATAGTTGTTCCAAGTGGATATTCAATAGGCACAACAACTGGTACAAGTTCTAACCCTAACAATAGTACAACCAACGATAACAATGGTGTTGCAGTTTACAATACTTCTGAAATTAGAACAAATAATATTAACCTAACTGCAAACAATAATAATATTGACTTGGGCTTAACAGGTACAGGCAGTATTGGAGATTTTGTTTGGAACGATGTAAACCAAAATGGAATTCAAAATAGTGGAGAAACAGGTATTCAAGGTGTTACAGTAACTATTACTTATCCTGGAGGAAATACAGCTTCTACAACTACAAATGCAAGCGGAGCATACAGTTTTACCAATTTGGCTCCTGGCAATTATACAATCTCTTTTACTACACCTAGTGGTTATGCAGCTTCTGCTTCAACTCAAGGTAGCGATACTACTAAGGATAGCAACCCAGTTAATGGTGACGCAAGTGTAACGCTAACAGCAGGTCAAAATAATACAACTATTGATGCAGGTTTTTATTCTACAGCTTGTACTGGTAGAGTAACCAGTTTATACTTTAATAAGTTAGATGGTGGAAGTGATATTGAAATTACAGAAGGATCTTTGTTTTCGCCTGCACAGCTAAATAGTTTGTATAACATGGAAATTGGATTTACTGGTTCGGTTGGAAGTGTTTTATTTACAATTTCTGGTCCTACACCAAGTTCAAATATTGAAAATGCAGCTCCATACAATTCACCAGGAACTGGTGGTAGTGGATGGAACGGTTCTGAAGGTAATTATAGTGTAAATATTAAGATATATTCAAACTCAGGTGCAACTGGTACTATATGCCACGATACAACTATTAACTTTACTTACAGCAGTGTTTGTATTAAGCATACAGAAACATTCCCCAATCAATACAATACTGGTTTTAGTAAACCAATTACTAATGGAACATTTACAGGAAGTACAGGAACATTTACAGTAAATTCAAGTTCTGCTGCAACAATTGTAGTTACAACTCCTTACTACTCTCCAAGTACTAGCTATGCAATAAAAGTGGTTAATTGGGCTACTACAACGGTTGCTGGAACTACATCTGTAGTTTCTCCCAAAATTAATTTGTCAACTATTTGTTGTCCATCTGAACTTAAATTGGAGTATAAATTATGGACATACACAGTAAATAGTGCTGATAATACAACTACATTAAGTTGGGAATTTTCAAATGATAATGGTAGTACATGGAATGTAATGAACACAATTACACCAGCACAAATTAAGAGTTTGTATGGCGAAAATACAGTTGTTACATTAAGTATTCCTGTACCTGTAATGTATCAAAATAGCAATTTCCGTTACCGTATTAAATCGAACAAGCCAACTAATAGTGCTTATGACTTCTATGTGTTTATAGACGATATTACAGTTTCATCTCCATCAAGTTGTGGTTCTACTTATACTTTAGGCGATTATGTTTGGTTTGACGTAAATAACAATGGTATTCAAAATGCTGGAGAGCCGGGTATAGGAAATGTAACTGTTAACTTATATTACGATTTAAATAATGACAACATTCCTGACGGAAGTCCAATTGCTACAACTACAACAGATGCAAGTGGAGCATATTCGTTTACTGGTTTAAGTAGCAATCGTTATATTGTATCAGTAGTTGAACCTACAGGTTATGATGCAGCAACTACAACAGGTACAAGTGCCGATCCAAATAACTCAACAACCAACGATAACAATGGTGTTGCAATTTATAATACTACAGAGTTAAGATCTAATAGCATCAACTTAACTGCAACCAACAACAATGTAGACTTTGGTTTAAAAGGCACATTAAACTTAGGTAATTTAGTTTGGAATGATACAAACGGGAATGGTGTAAAAAATACATTTGAGTCTGGAGTAAATGGCGTTACTGTTTATTTATATCAAGATGCAAATGGAGACAATGTTCCAGATGGTGCAGCAATTGCAACAACTACAACAGCTGGTGGCGGTTTATATAGCTTCAGTAATTTGGTTCCAGGAAATTATATTGTAGGTATTGCTAAACCAACTGGTTATACAAAGTCTCTTACACCAGTATCTGGCAATACACCAAATAACAATACAGATAACGATAACAATGGTGTATTCAACTATAGCGGAATTATAAGAAGCAACTTTATTACTTTAAGTGTTGGCGGAGAGCCTGCGTCAGGAATAGATGGTGATGGAACAAATGGTAATTTAACGTTGGATTTTGCTATTGCAAAAGATACTGACGGAGATGATATTCCTGATGTTATTGATATTGATGATGATAATGATGGAATTACCGATATGAATGAAAGTGGTGGATACGATCCATTGGCAGATTGTGATAACGATGGTATTCCAAATTACTTAGATACAACTCCAGGTTGTTCAACACCTTCAGGTAACGATCCTTGGGGAGTTGCTTACAAACCATTGGTATTTACAGATTGTAATGCAGATGGAATAAATGACTTCTTTGATTGGGATAGAGATGGTATTATCAATGAATTGGATTTAGATAGTGATAATGATGGTATTTTAGATGTGTACGAAGCTCGTCCAAATGGAGTTCAATTTACATCTGTAGTGAATGGGATGATTACAGGAACAGATGCAGATGAGAATGGGTTGTTAAGTAGTGCAGAAAACGGAAATACAAACCCAGTATTAAATGGGTTGGCTGCTCAAGATATGGACAGAGACGGTACTCCAAACTTCTTAGATTTAGATAGTGATGGAGATGGCATTACAGATTTAACAGAAGCCTTAGGCGTTTATTCAACCACTGGTGTTGTATCTGGAACTGATACAGATGGTGATGGTGTAAGAGCTGAAAACTTTAGTTCATCAGCAGCTTCAGTTGCTGATAATGTAAATGGTTTTGGTGCAAGAGGAATTCTATTATTGGATAGTGATAATGACGGAAAGCCGAATGCTTACGATATTGATAGCGATAACGATGGTATTACAGACAATGCAGAAGGTCAAGCAACTTGCTCTAACAAATTACCCACAGGTACAGATTGTGATGGCGATGGTGTGGATGATTCTTATGATGCAGGCGGTTGCACAAGTTGTTTAAGAACAAGCGGTGGAATTACTCCTTTTGACAAAGATGGAGATGGTACACCAGATTATTTAGACTTAGATACAGACAATGATGGAGCTTTGGATATTTATGAAGGTCATTCAATTCCTTCTACAAATGGAAATGTTCCTCCTGTAAATTATTGGATAGCTCAAATGGGCGATGCTGATAAAGATGGCTTATACGATTATTTCGATGGCTTTAATATCGTAAGTTCAACTAGTGGAAGCTATTGGAGAAATGTAATTAACAACAACATGGGCAATAGTGGAATTTTTGATACAGGTACTGGTGCAACAGGAAGTATTTCTCAATTACCAAAAAGCCAAGTAAGTAGTGATTGTAATGTTGGCGATAGAGATTGGAGAAACATAGTTATTTTACCAGTTTCATTAATTGACTTCAATGGTAATTTAAATAACAACATTGCCAAGTTAAATTGGTCGGTTACCAACGAAATTAACATGAACCAATATAGCATTGAAAGAAGCTCTGATGGAATTAATTTCAATACAGTAGCAACAGTTAACGCAGGTAGCAATGTTACTTCAGTAACCAATTATACAGTGTCTGATAACCTTGCAGGATTTAATGGACAAACTGTTTATTACAGATTGAAAATGATTGAAAAGAATGGTTCATTTAAGAATAGCAAAACCATTAGTTTCAAATTAAATGCAACTGTTAAAGGTGGAATTAATTTGATGCCTAACCCAGCAATTAGCTTTGTAAACATTAAAGTTTCTGCTATTAAAGATGGTACTGCAGCAGTTAAAATTGTAGATATGTTAGGTCGTACTGTATTGTTACAAAACAACAAAGTATTAACTGGTGTAAATACATTCAGCTTCAACAACCTTAGTACTTTAAGTGCTGGCACTTATTCTGTACAAGTTATGGTTGATGGAACTATATACAATGAGAAATTGATTATAAACAGATAATCAGCAAAATATTTAATCCCTACTTTAAAAAGCCTTGTGTAGCAATACACAAGGCTTTTTCACTTATTTACCAATTAAGATTTTGGCAATGGTTAAATAAATTTTCATTAGTTAGTTAGTAATTGTAATTTCAAGTACAATTCTCCGTATAAACTATTACATGCTTAGTATACATCCTTCTACTATACAATTATTACGATTAAAGTTTTCTTTTTTTCTAATGCCCGTATTTTGGTTTGCACTAAGTTGTATATCAAACATTCATTGGGGTAAAGCAATATTAATAGGGGTTATACTGCATGTAATTATTTATCCATCTAGCAATGGATACAATAGTTATATGGATAGAGATACTGATAGTGTTGGTGGTATTAAGAATCCCTTACAACCCACCAAACAACTTTTTTATGTATCGATTGTTTTAGATGTATTGGCTATAGTGTTAAGTTTATTTATTAGCGAAGCTTTCGTTGCTTTAATACTCTTGTATATTGTTTGCTCAAGATTGTATAGCTACAGAAAAGTGAGAATAAAACAATATGCAATATTGGGATACTTAACTGTTATAGTCAATCAAGGAGCTGTAGTTTTTTTGGCTGTTTATTGGGGTGCTAGTACAAACGTTGTTACAGAAATTCCATGGTTATTATTAGTTGTAGCAAGCTGTTTAATTGGTGGCTTTTATCCCATAACACAAGTATATCAACACAAGCAAGATAAAGCAGATAACGTAAAAACCATTTCTATGCTATTGGGTATTAAAGGAACATTTATTTTTTGTGCATTGGCTTATACTTTAGCATTTGCACTTTTATACTTTTATTATTCAAGCAACAACCAACTTGTTTATTTTTTCGTACTTCAAGTATTGTTTTTACCCATCATTTTTTATTTTATAAAATGGTTTTTAAAAGTGTTGAAAGATGATAGGGAAGCCAATTTTGAAAACACCATGTTTATGAATGTATGGGCCAGTAGCTTTACCAATTTGGCTTTTATTATTTTACTTTTAATTAAATAACATTTTGACAAATATTGTTTCTATAGCAACAGAATTGCCTTTATACAAACACCCTCAAAAAAGTATTTTAGCATTTATGCAAAATGCTTATGGATTGAATGCAATTGATGCAAGAAAGCTATCTTTTTTGTACACCCAAAGTGCTATTGATTTTAGATACTCTGTTATTGCAGATTATGGTACAGATGTTTCTCATTGGCAATTTATTCCAACCGAAAAAAATACACCTTACCCATCTTTAGAAAATAGGATGGAAATTTATAATAAAGAAAGTGTTGCACTATCTATTAAAGCCATTGAAAAATGTATTGACGGTAAAATTGAGAAAGAAAAAATTACGCATCTTATTACTGTGAGTTGCACAGGTATGAGTGCCCCTGGTTTGGATTTATTGTTAATGGAAGAATTAGAACTACCGTCAACTATACAAAGAACAAGCATCAATTTTATGGGTTGTTATGCTGCCATACATGCGTTAAAAATGGCACAACAAATTGCTGAGAGTAGTAACGAAAATGTAAATATTGTATTGGTTGCAACAGAACTATGTACCCTGCATTTTCAACAAGAGTATAGCATAGAAACTGCATCTAGCAGTATGCTTTTTGCCGATGGTTGTGCTGCTGTATTACTCAACAATTATTCAATTGAAAACAGTTTTGCCCAATTGAAATTCTTTTTTAGCAAAGTAAATTTTACTGGTAAAAAAGATATGGCTTGGCAGTTAAGTAGTACTGGGTTTTTAATGACTTTGTCTGGCTATATACCTCAAATAATTGAGGCCGATATTCAACAATTGGTTGCAGATGCTTTACAACAATATGGGTTAGAACAAAACCAAATTACCCATTGGTGCATACACCCTGGAGGTAAAAAAATAGTTGACGTAATTCAACAGCAACTTAACCTTACCAACCAACAAGTTGAACCATCTCGAAAAGTATTAAGAGAATATGGCAACATGAGTTCGCCAACGATTCTATTTGTATTAAAAGAAATTTTAGAGGAAATTAAAGATAATAAAGCCATCATTTTCGGAATTGCTTTTGGCCCTGGTTTAACCATGGAAACTTTTATTGCCATTAAATAAGTTGTATGCAAAAAAGTTATCAAAAAGAGTTGTTAGACGCCACTGATATTCCCTTTGAAGCCATACAACAAAATATGGTTGAGCTAAATTTCATCAATACTTGGTTGGGTGGTCATGCAATTTCAATAGAAGGGTTTAAACAACTAATAAAACAAAAAAAAGAAATTACCATTTGTGAAATTGGTTGTGGTGGTGGCGATAATTTAATAGCCATAAATAAATGGTGTAAAAAAAACAACATCACACTCCATTGTATTGGTATCGATATCAATGAAAATTGCATTGCATTTGCTAAATCAAACACTACTTTACAAAAAGCACATTGGATAAATTTAGATTATGCAATGGTAGAATTTGATAAAAACCCAGACATTATTTTCTCTAGTTTATTTTGTCATCACTTCAACAACGATTCACTTGTTAAGCAATTATCTTGGATGAAAGAAAATGCTACAATAGGTTTTTTCATCAACGATTTACACAGACATAAATTGGCTTATTGGCTTATTAAATGGCTCACTCAGTTTTTTTCTAAATCATATTTAGTAAAACATGATGCTCCTTTGAGTGTTGCAAGAGGATTTGTAAAAAACGACTGGAAAACTATATTACAGCAAGCAAATATTACTCGTTTCTCCATTAAATGGAAATGGGCTTTTCGACATTTAATAATTGTACAAAATGATTGATACACCAATATACGATATTGCCATTATTGGTGGAGGTTTGGGTGGTTTAACTTTTGCTTTACAAGCTATACAACAAGGATATTCTGTTGCTTTGTTTGAAAAAGAAACTTATCCATTTCATAAAGTTTGTGGTGAATATATTAGTTTAGAAAGTTGGAATTTTTTAACCTCACTTGGTGTTCCATTAGATTCTTTTAAATTACCTATCATTAAACATCTTTCAATTACCGATGTATTGGGCAATAATTATTCTTTCAATTTGCCATTAGGTGGGTTTGGCATCAGCCGTTTTTTTTTAGACAATTATTTGTATCAATTATGTATTAAAAAAGGGGTTGACGTATATCAACAAACCAAAGTAAATGATGTAACTTTTAGCAATGATGTGTTTACTATTTCTACTCAACACAAAACAATTCAAAGTAAAATTGCCATTGGTAGTTTTGGTAAACGATCTAATGTAGATGTAAAGTTTAAACGTTCTTTTGCTTTATCTAAACCCAATAAACTTAACAATTTTATAGGTGTAAAATATCATGTACAATACAATATACCTAGCAATCAAATTGCATTACACAATTTTAAAAATGGGTATTGTGGTATATCGCAAATTGAAGATAATAAAGTTTGTGTTTGTTACATTACCAGTGCTAATAATTTAAACAACAACCAACAGTCTATTCAACAAATGGAAGAATTGGTATTAGGTAAAAATCCTTTTTTGAAAAATATTTTTAAGAGTGCTTACTTTTTGTACGATAAACCATTGAGTATTTCTCAAATTAATTTTCAATCAAAATCAAAAATTGAAAACCATATTTTTTGTATAGGCGATGCAGCAGGTTTAATTGCTCCACTTTGTGGCAATGGTATGAGTATGGCCATGCATAGCAGCAAAATAGCTTTTAACAATGTGCATCTTTTTTTACAAGGAGAAATTAGCCGCAGTAAAGCCGAACAACAATACATTTTACAATGGAATAAACAGTTTAAGCAAAGATTGTTTATTGGTAAAATAGTACAGTATTGGTTCGGTAACAATACATTAACCATTTGTTTTTTAAAAATAATGAAGGCGTTGCCTTTTTTAGCAAAATGGGTTATAAGGAACACACATGGTCAGCCGTTTTAATCAGCAAACTTTTTGTAATCGCATATTTGGTTACTGATAAAAATAATTTTAAAAAATTTGTAAGCATTATTATAAACCATCGTATTAAAGATTGAAGTTGTTTAGACTTTTGCAAAAAGCACTTTCTAAACCCGCATTTATCTATGTTTCGACAAGCTCAACATGACAAAAGCTGTCAGCCTGAGCCTGTCGAAGGCGGGTTGCAATAAAAATCTGCAAGAAAATAGGCTCAAAATAAAAGTCTAAACAACTTCATTATATAACTGAAAAACTATTTTATTTATGAAACAATTATTCTTGCTTTCTTTTGTTTTTATCTCTTTAGCTACAATTGCTCAAAAAACAGGAATTAAAAAAAGTACACAACATGTAGACCTTTCTTTTGCATTTGGCAATAATGAAAACTCTGTTGCTGCATCTTATTTTAAAAACTATAAAGTTGGCAAAACCAAGAAATTTGAAATTGGTTGGGGTGCAAGAGTTACCAGTTATTTTGGCACAAAAAAAGAATTTATTACAGCACCTGCTAAATTGGCAAGAACTACAACGATTCCTTTTCTGATTGTTTTTGCAGGAGAAAAGCCAGAGAATATAGATACACTAACAATTCAACGTCCGCAAACAAATGCTGTAAACGCATTTGTAAATTTGGGGTATCATTTCACTCCAAAATTATCTGTAGCTTTTAATATAGATGTTATTGGTTTTACTTTTGGTAGCAATACAAGTAGCATTTTGCAAAGCAATGGAGTTACTACAACGGAGTCTTCTACTAAACCAGCTGGCTTTAATTTATTGTTGACTGGCGATAATGATTTAGGTGGATTAAACTCTGATTTTTCAGTTAAATATCAGCTAAGCAACAAATTTGCAATACGTGCAGTTTACCAATATTTATTTGTTGAGTATAAAACAACTACACAAAAACAAATTGCTCCAGGAGGTATCAGCAACGATCGTTTTAGAAATAAATCGAACATGTTAGGATTGGGTTTTTCTTATTCATTATAAATAAGTAAATATGAAAAAAATAATTTTTACAATGCTGCTTTTTACTTTTAGTAGCAATATTTTGTTGGCTCAAAACCTTGTGCCAATTGATAATGAAAGTAGTGTAGCTTTTGGCATTAAGAATTTTGGATCAACCGTAAATGGAAAGTTTACTGGTGTTAAAGGGAAAATTGTTTTCAACCCACAACAATTAAATGCTAGTAGTATAAATGTTACCATTGATGCTGCTACCATTAATACAAGTAATGGTACAAGAGATAAACATTTAAAAAAAGATGGTTATTTTGATGTAGCCAAATACCCCACCATTCAATTCATAGCTACCAAAATAGTTGCTAGTGGAAGTAGTTATATAGCAGAAGGAATTTTAACTATTAAAGGCATATCTAAAAACATTAGTTTGCCTTTTACAGCAACTGCGTATAAAGGTGGCTATAATTTTATTGGAGAAATAAGTTTAAATCGCAGAGATTTTAAAGTAGGAAGTGGTAGTTTAATATTAAGCGATAATTTAATTGCTAAATTGAACATTGTAGCAAGATGATACTTATACTAAAAAATGTAGGTTAACTGTTAATAATTTTCTCAACTTTCTCTTCAACTTTTTTAAGTATTTCCAATTGCTTGGCTTGACTATTGAACAATACTTTAATTTGTTGTTCTAATAATAAATCTATTTTTTGATGTAGAGCTCTAATTTCTAATTCTGCTTTAAGATTAATTAAGTAATCATTTTCATTTTGTTTTCTATCTTTTTCCTCTTGTCTGTTTTGGCTCATCATAATAATGGGAGCTTGAAATGCAGCAATGCAAGAAAGTATTAAGTTCATTAGAATAAAAGGGTAGGGGTCAAATCTTTCGTTTTGAATGGTGAGGGTGTTGTACAAAATCCACACAAATAAAATACCTAAAAACAAAAGTATAAAAGCCCAACTACCACCAAACCTTGCTACTTTATCAGAAATTTTTTGCCCACGATTTAATATTTCTTTTGGTGGATGAATAAG
>Ga0075154_10002194_pt1 | contig 12928 bp, 14 predicted proteins | sample JI71714BDNA_FD_70965 | JGI IMG/M metagenome (GOLD analysis project Ga0075154, IMG submission 70965) | Wastewater effluent complex algal communities from Wisconsin, to seasonally profile nutrient transformation and Carbon sequestration -... | ecosystem: Engineered > WWTP > Effluent > Algae... | reverse complement strand
TTCAAGCTGATGCTGTTCGTGCTGGCCGATGGCTGGAACATTCTCATCGGGTCGCTGGCCGCCAGCTTCCTGCCCTGAACCTTCTACAGGTCCTTGCCATGGAAGCACAAGCCGTACTCACCTTCGGGCAGAACGCCCTGTTCCTGCTGCTGGCCGTCTCCGCGCCCATTCTGGGTGTGGTGTTGCTGGTGGGCCTGGTGGTGAGCCTGTTCCAGGCGCTCACCCAGATCAACGAGGCCACGCTGTCCTTCGTGCCCAAGCTGGTGGCAGCGGTGGCGGTGTTTGCCCTGGCCGGGCCCTGGATGCTGACCACTTCGGTGGAGTTCCTGCGCCGTACCCTACTCTCCATCCCGCAGTTCACCGGCTGATACCGGACCCGGGGCGCGCGCCACCATGGTGACCTTCAACGAGGCGCAGCTCATGGCATGGGTATCGCCCATACTCTGGCCGTTCCTGCGCACGCTGGCCCTGTTTGCCAGCGCACCCATCTTTTCTTCGCGCTCGGTGCCCATGCGCACCAAAGTCGGGCTGGCCTTCGTGATTGCCGTGTGCGTGCAACCCGCCCTGCCCGCCCAGGAGGTGATCTCCCTCAACAGCTCGGCCGCGCTGGGCGCGGTCATCCAGCAGATCGTCATCGGCGTGGCCATCGGGCTGACGGTGCGCATCGTCTTTGCCGCGGTGGAAATGGCGGGGGAGATCATCGGCCTGCAAATGGGCCTGAACTTCGCCGGCTTCTTCGACCCCACCACCAACTCCCAGACCAGCTCTGTGGGCCGCTTCTTTGGCAACATGGCCATGTTGCTGTTCATTGTGCTGGGCGGGCACGTGATGCTGATCCAGGCCATGGCGGCCAGCTTCACCACTTTCCCGGTGGGCGGCCCTGCCCTGGAGGCGGCGCGGTCTTTGCGCCTGTACGAACTGGGCGCCGTGATTTTTCAGTACGGGCTGTGGATAGCGCTGCCCATGATCGGCATGCTGCTGTTCGTCAACGTGGTCATGGGTATCGTCTCGCGCATAGCGCCCCAGATCAACGTGTTTGCCATTGGCTTTCCGCTCACGCTGTCGGTGGGCCTGATCGGCATTGCCATCACCATTCCCCTGCTGGACCGCCCGGTCATGGAGCTCATGCGCATCATTGCCGGCCTGTTCCTGGGCAACTGAGGCCGCGCCCAGGCGCTCAGACCAGGCCGTTCCGAATGGCGTACACCGTCAGTTCGGCGTTGTTGGTCAGGGCCAGTTTTTCCAGCACGCGGGCACGGTACACACTCACCGTCTTGGGGCTGATCATCAGCTCTTCGGCAATCTGCGAGAGCTTCTTGCCCGAGGCGATTTTCTTCAGCGTCTGCAACTCCCGCTCCGACAGGCTTTCGTGCAGTTCGCCCGGTTCGCGGGCGTTCAGGTGGTTGGCCAGCATCTCGGCAATCTCGGGGGTGATGTACTTGCGCCCCTGCGCCACCGTGCGCACCGCGGTGAGCAGTGCGGCCGGGTCGCCACCCTTGTTCAGGTAACCCGAGGCGCCCGCCTTCAGGCAGCGGATGGCGTACTGGTCCTCCGGGTACATGGACACCATGACCGTGCGCACCGGGGATTCTTCCTCCTGCAGCACCGCCAGAATTTCCAGGCCGCTGCGGCCCGGCAAGTCCACATCGAGCAAGAGCACATCGGGCTTGTGCTGGCGCAACACCTCGCGCAGCGCGGCATAGCCATCGGCCTCGCCCACCACCTGTATGTCGGTGGCCTCCATCAACGTATCACGCACGCCGCGGCGTACTACGGCGTGGTCGTCGCACAGCACCACTTTGATCATGGCTGGGTATCCCGCAAACTGGTTTCTTCCATGGCCCCGGCGGGCGCCGCCTCGCCCTGCGTTCGGGCAGTGGCATCGGCCAGCGGCACGGAAAGGATCAGCGTGACCCCGGCACCTGGTGCCAGCACCACATCGAGCCAGCCGCCCACGGTTTGCGCCCGCTCGCGCAGGCCCAGCAGGCCGAACGACTGCACCTTGGCCAGCGCATCCGGGCTCGCACCCACTCCGTTGTCGCTGATCTCCAGCATCAGCACACCCTCCAGGTCGCTCAATTCCAGCGTGCATCGGCTGGCCCGGGCATGCTTGAGGGTGTTGGTGAGTGCTTCCTGCGCCGTGCGGTAGGCCACCAGCGCCACCTCGGCAGGCAGTTCGCGGCCGTTCAGCTGGCTGTGCACGTCGACCACCAGGCCGGTGCGCTCGGCAAAGGTGCGCGCCAGCCACTGCACCGCCGGCAGCAGGCCCTGGTCGAGCACCGCGGGGCGCAGGTTGCGCATGATGCGCTGGCTGGCACCCAGCGCGTGCTCGGCCATGTCCAGGGCTGCCTGCAGGTGGCGCTGGGCCTCGGGGTCGGTGTTGCGGCGGGCCAGCCACGCCAGATCGAGCTTCACCGCGGCCAGGGAGCCGCCAATGTCGTCGTGTATCTCGCGGGCAATGTCGGCGCGCTCGCGTTCTATGCTGGCCTGCAGGTGTTCGGTCAGGTCGGCCAGGCGGCGCTGGGACTGTGCCAGCGCTTCGGCGGCCTGCTGCTGGGCGCGCCGGGCGCGGAACACGTCCAGCGTGCGCTCCAGCACCATGGGCAGCCGGTTCAGGCGGTTCTTGTCCACGTAGTCGCTCACGCCACGCACCATGGCCTCGGCCACAGTGGCCTCGCCAATCGCGCCCGAGACCAGCACAAACGGGATCTCCTGACCGCTCTGGCGCAGCGCCTCCCAGGCGTCCAGGCCGGAAAAACCGCCCAGGTGGTAGTCGGCCAGCACGGCATCGAACGCCCGGTGCTTCAGCGCCGCTTCGAAGTCGGCCAGGGTGTCCACCAGTTGCAAGTTGCAGTCCAGATCACTGCGCTGCAAAGTCACCCGGACGAGTTCGTGGTCGGCTTCGTTGTCCTCCAGGTGGAGGACAGCCAGGCCAGCGTGGACGGCGTGGGAGGACAGGGACACGGTGGGATGGGGCGGTATCAAATGACAGTCATTTTGCTCGACGATTAGGCTTTGTCCGATGTTTTCACCCAGCAACCGGGCGTTTTTTCCTATGTAGCTTCGTCTATAGCTGGTCTAAACTATCGTCAAAGCTTATATTTCTGACATTAGTGATTCAACCACCCTGCCACCCAGCCCCATGAGCATGCCCGCAGGATCGCCCCAAGACCGTCGCCAGAGCCTCCGCGAGCCCCTGACGACCATCATCCCTATCGAGGACCGCTCCGACGTGCCCGCAGTGGAAGTGAGTCTGGAAGCCGTGGCCGACCTGCAGGATTCCCTGCTGGTGGTCATGAACGATCTTCAGCGGCTGGAGGGCCTGCTGGACCACGCCACCGGCAACCTGCTGGAGCGCTTCAACCACGCCATGGCCTTGCTGGAGAAACTGCCGCAGGACGATCACACCGCGCCCCTTCGTGACGCGCTGCACGCCACCGTGACCGAACTGCAGTTCCACGACATGGCCAGCCAGTTGCTGGTGCACACCGGCAAGGTGTTGCAGAGCTGCGCCTACCGCCTCGCCGAGCAGGCCATGGAGCCCGAAGAGGAAGAGTCGGGTGTGGTGGTGACCTACATGCCCGACCGTCCCAACCCAGTGACACAAAGTGAGATGGATGCTGGCTCCATCGAACTGTTCTGACACTGGCCACCCAGACGCCACCCTTTCCAGTTTCCCCCGAAGAAGGTAATCCCCATGCACTCCATACTGGCCGTTGACGACTCTGCCTCCATGCGCAAGATGGTGTCTTTCACCCTGACCGGAGCCGGCTTCCAGGTGGTGGAAGCGGTCGACGGCGTAGACGCCTTCGAGAAGGCCCAGAAGCAGAAATTCGATCTGGTACTGACCGACCAGAATATGCCCCGGCTCGACGGCATCGGCCTGACCCGCAAGCTGCGCGAGCACGCCAGCTTCAAGCAGACGCCCATCCTCATCCTGACCACCGAATCGAGCGACCAGATGAAGCAGGCCGGGCGCAACGCAGGCGCCACCGGCTGGCTGGTCAAGCCGTTCGATCCGCACCGCCTCATCGAAGTCATCAACAAGGTCATCCGCTGAACCACACCACGCCCGGTTTCCCCCAGCCCACGGTGCGTTAGCGGCCGGAGTACAAGCACATGGCAGACGAACATGGCAGACGATAAAAAAGACGACTCCTTCGACCTGACCCAGTTCTACCAAATCTTCTTTGAAGAGGCTGGCGAGAACCTGGAGCAGATGGAGCAGCAACTCCTGAGCCTGGACCTGGAGACGGTGGACGACGAGGAGCTCAACGCGATCTTCCGCTGCGCCCACTCCATCAAAGGAGGGGCGGCCACCTTCGGTTTCGAAGATGTGGCCGAACTCACGCACCAGATGGAGTCGCTGCTGGACAAGTTGCGCCGCCACGAACTGGCGCCCACCATGCCCATGGTGGACGTGTTGCTGGAATCCTCCGATGCGCTCAAGGCGTTGCTGGGGCGCCATCAGGGCATCACCGATCAGGTGCCCGAGACCTCCGGGCTGGTGCAGCGCATCCGGGTGCTGGCCACAGGCGCGGCTCCCGCTCCCGCGGCGGCGGCTCCTGCGCCAGCCACGGCTTCACCTCCACCTCCTCCGCCGCCGCCGCCACCTCCGCCACCTCCGCCACCAGCGCCCGCCGCCGCCCCGCCTGGCGGCATGCCGGCTGCGACCGCTCCCGGCGCACTGCGGCACCTCACCGTGGTGCTGGGGCCCTTGCCAGACATGACACTGGCAGACAACATCAAAGAGTTGTTCCGCGACATCGAGGGCCTGGGCACCATTCTGGGCGAGCGCACCGAAGGCGGCCAGCGCTTCTACGACATCAGCACGACGAGCAGCAACGACGACCTGCTGGATCTGTTCGCCTTCCACGTCTCCAAGGACCAGATAGCGCTGCGGGATACGGCGGCCGCAGCAGCCCCCGCGCCCGCGACCGCACCCGTGTCGGCGCCGACCCTGGCGCCGGCCACACCGACCGATCGCCCCGAACACAGCGCCGACATCATCGAACAGGGCTACGGCCTCTTCGCCGGCGCACCAGGTAGCCCCGTGGCAGCCACTGCCTCGGATTCGGCGGGCTCTTCGGTGCCCAACGCCGATATGGAGCAAGGCTATGGCCTGTTCCCTGGCGCACCCGGCAATCCGCACACGCCTGCCAGCCACGCCGCCAGCGTGGTGGGCCTGGTGGACTCTGCAGACGGTGCCGGCACTGCCGGTGGAGGTGTCACTCCCGTGGCAGGGGCGGCTGGCGCGGCCGGTGGCGCTGCTGCACGGGCCAAGCCGGGTGTGGCCGCCGCCACAGAGGCCTCCACCCTGCGGGTCTCTGTCAGCAAGATCGACCAGCTCATCAACCAGGTGGGCGAACTCGTCATCACGCAGGCCATGCTGGCCCAGCTCAGCAACCAGCTGGACGCCAGCGTGAACCAGCACCTGCTGGCTGGCCTGGCCGACCTGGAGCGCAACACGCGCGATCTGCAGGAATCGGTCATGTCCATCCGCATGATTCCCATGTCGGTGGTGTTCAGCCGCTTCCCGCGCATGCTGCGCGACCTGGCGGGCAAGCTGGGCAAGAAGGTCGAACTCATCACCCACGGTGAAGCCACCGAACTGGACAAAGGTCTGATCGAGAAGATCACCGACCCGCTCACCCACCTCATCCGCAACAGCTGCGACCACGGCATCGAGCTGCCTGCCGAGCGCGCCGCCAAAGGCAAGCCCGAGACTGGCACCATCACCCTGTCAGCAGCGCACAACGGCGGCTCCATCCTCATTGAGGTGCGCGACGATGGCAAGGGCCTCTCGCGCCAGAAACTCATCGAGAAGGCGCGCTCCAAGGGCATAGAAGCGCACGACGACATGCCCGACCAGGATGTCTGGCAGCTGATTTTTGCGCCTGGTTTCTCCACCGCCGAGGTGGTGACCGATGTGTCCGGCCGCGGCGTCGGCATGGACGTGGTGAAGAAGAACATCGCCTCGCTGGGCGGCACCGTGGAACTCGATTCCGTGGAAGGCGTGGGCATGAGCGTGAAGGTGCGCCTGCCGCTCACGCTGGCCATCATGGACGGCATGTCGGTGCGTGTGGCCGATGAGGTCTACATCCTGCCGCTGTCTTCGGTGGTGGAGTCCTTCCAGGCCAAGGCCGGCGACATCAACACCGTGGCGCAGGACGCGCAACTGGTGAAGGTGCGCGACGAATACATGCCCGTCATCGAGGTGGACAAGCTGTTCCAGGTACCACGCGCTGGCGGTGTGAACGACGCCAACAGCATCATGGTGGTCATCGAGTCCGATGGGGTTCGTGTGGCCCTCATGGTCGATGAGCTGCTGGGCCAGCAACAGGTGGTGATCAAGAACCTGGAATCGAACTACAAGAAGGTACCCAACGTGTCGGGCGCCACGATTCTGGGCGACGGCAGCGTGGCGCTGATTCTGGATACGTCTTCCCTGGCCCGCCGCGTGCGCTGAACCCTTTGGCCGCTGCAAGGAACGCCCCACACATGGCCACCGACGACGAAGTTCTGGCCTCGGACCGCGAGTTCGCCTGGACCAACAGCGACTTCGCGCGGATCAAGGCGCTGATCTACAAGCACGCTGGAATCAGCCTGCACGATGGCAAGCACGCCATGGTGTACAGCCGCATTTCGCGCCGCCTGCGCGCCACCGGGCACAGCTCTTTCCGGGACTACCTGGACTGGCTGGAGAAGACCGGAGGCGCAGAGTGGCAGGAGTTCGTCAACGCCCTGACCACCAACCTGACCTCTTTTTTCCGCGAAGGCCACCATTTCACCGAGCTGGAGCGGATGGTCCGCGCAGCTGGCCCGCGCGACTGGAAGATCTGGTGCAGCGCGGCCTCCACCGGGGAGGAGCCCTACTCCATCGCCATGACCATGGCCGAGGTGCTGGGCATCAACGGGCAGTTCCGGGTCTGGTCCAGCGACATCGATACCAAGGTGCTGCAAACCGCAGCGCGCGGCGTCTACAAGCTCGAAAGCATGAAGAACGTCAGCACCGCACAGTTGCAGAAGTACTTCCTCAAGGGCAAGGGCAACAGCACCGGCCTGGCCCGCGTGAAGCCCGAGTTACAGAAGCATGTGGAGTTCTTCACGCTCAACCTGATTGAAGAAGGCTGGCCCCTGAAGGAACAGTTTGATATTGTGTTCTGCCGCAACGTGATGATTTATTTCGATGCAGCCACGCAGCGCCAGATCCTGGCCCGCATACACCGCGTCATGAAGCCGCAAGGCACCCTGTTCGTGGGCCACTCCGAGAACTTCAGCGACGCCCGCACCCTGTTCACGTTGCGCGGCAAGACCGTGTACGAAAAAGTCTGACCATGCACAACACACCGGCGCATCTGCAGACACTCAAGGCCCGGGCGCGCAAGCCGGGGGAAGCGTCGTTCTTCTTCCACGACCACCACTTCAAGTACAACGCCGCCAAAGTGTTGCCGGGCGAGTACTTCGTGGCCAACGAGGACATCGTCATCATGACGGTGCTGGGCTCCTGCATTGCCGCCTGCATCTGGGATGCACGGCTGCGCGTGGGTGGCATGAACCACTTCATGCTGCCCGAAGGCGGTGGCGACACCTCGGGCCGCTACGGCAGCTACGCGATGGAACTGCTCATCAACGAACTGGTGAAAATGGGGTCGAGCCGTGAGAACCTGCAGGCCAAGGTGTTTGGCGGCGGCCAGGTCATCTCCAGCTTCACCACCATGAACGTGGGGGAGCGCAATACGCAGTTCGTGCTGGACTACCTGCAGACCGAACGCATTCCCGTGGTCTCCAAGGACGTGCTGGACATTTACCCGCGCAAGGTGGTGTTCTTTCCAGTGACCGGCAAGGCCATGGTCAAGCGCCTGGCCCACGCCCACCCGGACGCGCTGGAAAGCCAGGAGCGCACCTCGGGCAACGTGACGCAGGTGGTCAAGTCCACGGCAGGCGGCTCGGTCGATCTGTTCTGACCGGGCAGGCGCGGACCACGGGCACGGGAAAACGGCGCAATCAGGGCCAACGAGGAAAACAACGGTGATGGCGAAGATCAGGGTAGTGGTGGTGGACGATTCGGCGCTGGTGCGCAGCCTGTTGTCCGAGATCATCAACCGCCAGCCCGACATGGAATGCATAGGCACGGCCAACGATCCGCTGGCTGCGCGCGAACTCATCCGCGAGACCAACCCGGACGTCATCACGCTCGATGTGGAAATGCCCAAGATGGACGGGCTGGAGTTCCTCTCTCGCATCATGCGGCTGCGGCCCATGCCGGTGCTCATGGTCTCCACGCTCACGGAAAAAGGCGCCGAGACCACCATGCGTGCGCTGGAAATGGGCGCGGTGGACTTCGTGGCCAAACCACGCATCGGAGTCTCGTCGGGGCTGCGCGAGCTGGGCGCCGAGATCGTCGAGAAAATCCGCATTGCCAGCAAGGCCGTGGTGCACCGCCGCACCGCCCCACCGCCACCGCCTTTTGGCCATTCCGACTTTGCGCCCACCGAAACCGGCACTGGCATGAGCCCGGCCTCGGTGGCGCGGAGGGAAGCGGCCAGCGGCAGCAGCTACAAGTTCACCGGCCGCATTTCCACCGAGAAAGTCATCGTGATCGGTGCCTCCACCGGTGGCACGGAAGCCATCCGCGAGGTGCTCACCCGCCTGCCCGCCGACTCGCCCGCCATTGTCATTACCCAGCACATGCCGCCGGGCTTCACCACCAGTTTTGCGGCGCGCCTGAACAGCCTGTGCAAGATCACCGTGAGCGAGGCCCGGGATGGCGAGCGCATTCTGCCCGGCCACGCCTACATTGCCCCGGGTGGCCTGCAGTTCCGGGTGGACCGCAGCGGCGCCAACTATGTGGCCGTGGTGGAAGACACGCCGCCCGTGAACCGGCACAAGCCCTCGGTGGAGGTGCTGTTCAAGTCCGCTGCGCGGGTGATTGGCCCCAACGCCTACGGCGTCATGCTGACCGGCATGGGGGCCGATGGCGCCACCGCCATGAAGGAAATGCGCGATGCGGGGAGTTACAACATCGTGCAGGACGAGGCCACCTGCGTGGTGTTCGGTATGCCGAAAATGGCCATACAGGCTGGTGCTGCCAACGAGGTGTTGCCCCTGCAGCAGATTGCCGGAGCCCTGGTGGAGCGCATCAACAGTTCAGGTGGCGTGCGCCACCGTATCTGAACCTCGACCGCCAGGCATCAGGCCGAGGTGTCCACCACCGAACCTGGCCCGGTTCGACCTGCCGCGCCGCTCTGGGCCGCGTAGTTCTGTGCGGGACCAGCAGTTTCCGCGCGGCGTGGCGACGCACTGGCCGCCTGCGCTGCTGGCAGGTTGATGGGGGCCAGCGCCAGGGCGGCGGCATCGGCCGCACGGGCCGCGGAAGCCCGCGCTTCATCCCCAATCAGCACATCCACCGCCGCACGGCTGGCCTCCCACAGGCTGGGCAGGAGGTTGTTGATGCGCTGCTCCAGCGCCACATCGGCCGGGTTGGGCGGAGGCTCGGGCGGGTTGTCGGGTGCAGCGGCTGATGCAGGCTGCGCAGTCCCCAGGTTCACCGTGGGCAAAACCACCTGGCCACCACCAGCCCCCGGATTCACAGGAGCGCCGGCAGCATCCGCTTCCCCGGCACGAACGGGCGCTCCGCCAGCACCGACCGACGCGTTGCCGGCCAGGTTACCCACACCCGCGCCCCCTTCAGGCCCTGGCTCCGTACGGTCGGCCCGCGCACCTTCAGCCACAGGTGCAGGGTTTGCACGGGACGACCGGACTGAAGCGGCGGCTGCGGCCAGCTCTGTGGCTGCAGGCTGCGCCGATGCGGCCCGCGCTGCGGCCAGCGCCGTGGGTGTGGCCGCTACCGGTATCTCAGGCCGGACGGCGTTGGTCGGCAGGTCGGCCGCCGCAGTGGGCCGGGTGGCTTCCACCGGGGGCAAGCTGGTAGGCACGAACGCCCGCTGCACCGCCACACCCTCCCCGGCTGGCGCCACGGGCACTGCCACCCCTGCGTTGGGACGCGCCGAGGCGCCGCCGCCTGCCCGGGAAGCAGGGGCCGAGGAAATCGGCTGTGCCGTGACACTCGCAGGCTGCTGCGGCAGGGGCGACACAGATATGGATGAAATAGTCAACATGGAACACACCTCCAAAGAGGGGTTTACTGGGCGGATTGCCGGCGTTCATCTGTGTTATCGGACCCTTTAAAGGCAACTTTAGGGAGTCGGGGAAAAATTTTCAAGCGCCGCCAACTTAAAATGATGGCCTGAGACTGGGCGCCCCGCCGACCTGCAGCGCCCACCCACCCGCACAACTCCCCGAGGCAATGAAATGACCGTGATCCCCTCCATGTCCGACCGCGACGGCAAAATCTGGATGGATGGCCAGATGGTGGACTGGCGTGAGGCCAAAATCCACGTGCTCAGCCACACCCTGCACTACGGCTGCGGCGCTTTCGAAGGCGTGCGCGCCTACAACACGGTCAACGGCCCGGCCATTTTCCGGCTGCAGGAACATACCCAGCGCCTGTTCAACAGCGCAAAAATCCTGCGCATGACCATTCCCTTCACGCAAGAACAGGTCTGTGACGCCCAGCGTGCCGTCATTCGCGAAAACAAGCTCGAGAGCGGCTACATCCGCCCCCTCACGTGGATTGGCGACAAGAAGCTCGGCGTCTCCCCCAAGGGCAACACCATCCACCTCATGGTGGCGGCCTGGGCCTGGGGCGCTTACCTGGGCGAAGATGGCCTCAAGCGCGGCATCCGCGTGAAGACGAGCAGCTACACCCGCCACCACGTCAACATCACCATGACGCAGGCCAAGGCGGTGAGCAACTACACCAACAGCATCCTGGCCAACATGGAAGCCACCGACGAGGGCTACGACGAGGCCCTGCTGCTCGATGCCTCTGGCTTCGTGAGCGAAGGCGCCGGTGAGAACCTCTTTGTGGTGAAAGACGGCGTCATCTACACCCCCGACCTGTCGGCCGGTGCCCTGAACGGCATCACCCGCAACACGGTATTCCACATTGCCAAGGACCTGGGCCTGGAGGTGGTGCAAAAGCGCATCACCCGCGATGAGGTCTACATCTGCGACGAAGCTTTCTTCACCGGCACCGCCGCCGAAGTCACGCCCATCCGCGAACTCGACCGCATCGAAATTGGCGCTGGCAGCCGCGGCCCCATCACGGAGAAGGTGCAGACCGCGTTCTTCGATATCGTCAACGGCCGTAACCCCAAGTACGCCCACTGGCTGACTGCTGTCTGAGTGCCCCATGAGCCCCACCCCTGCTGCCCCCATTGAGCTGGCCGCTGCGCAACTGAACGCCCACGGCGGCGTGTTCTGCCCCAGTCCGCTGGCCGACATGAAGGTCTGGAACAGCCACCCCAAGGTCTACCTCGATGTGGCCAAGACCGGCGAGGCACGCTGCCCGTACTGCGGTACGGTGTACCGCCTGAAAGCCGGTGAAACCGTGGGACATGGCCACTGAACAGGCCGCGCTCGACGGCGTCACCGTCGTCGTCGTCACCTACAACAGCGCCCACTGTCTGCCCGCCCTGGGGCAGACGCTGAAAGACTGCCCGAACGTGGTGGTGGCCGACAACGGCAGCCACGACGGCACCCCGGACCGGGTTGCGCAGCACCTGCCACAAGCCCGCGTGCTGGCCTTGCCCACCAACCTGGGCTTTGGTGCGGCCAACAACCGGGCACTGGCGGTGACCCAGACCCCTTTCGCGCTCCTGCTGAACCCCGACTGCGAAATCGGGCCTGCCGGCATAGCCGCCCTGGTGGACGTGGCGCAGCAAGTACCCGAAGCCGCCATCGTGGCGCCCCAGCTCACCAACGAGGCGGGCCGCCCGGAACTGAACTACCGCTGGCCCAGCCTGTACTGGAAGCCCCAGGGCCCCGTGGCCGAAGGGCTGGCCTGCGTGGGTTTTGTGTGTGGCGCCTGCATGCTGTTCCGCCGCAGCGCCTTCGATGGCGTGGGCTACTTCGACGAAGATTTCTTCCTCTATTACGAGGACGACGACCTCTGCCTGCGCCTGTTCCAGGCCCGCCGCCCGCTGGTGCTGGCACCCGGTGTACAGGCGGTGCACCGCTCGCGCGGCTCGGTACGGGGCAAAAGCCCCTGGCGCAGCGAATACCTGCGCGGCTACCACCACGCGCAGTCAAAACTGATTTTTTCGGCCAAGCACCACAGCCGGCAACGTGCCGTGGGCCAGCGCGCCAAGCTGCTTTTCACCACCACGCTGGCACTGCCGCTGCGCGCCCTGTTTTTCTCGCCCCGGCTGCTGGCCCGCATGGCCGGGCGCTGGCGCGGGCTGCTGGACTGGAGACCCCGTGCAAGCTGAGTCTGGGCGCCACACCTTGTGCATCGCGGTGCTCACCCTGAACGAGGAACGCCGCATACGCCAGTGCCTGGAGAGCGCCCGCTTTGCCGACCAGGTCATAGTGATTGACAGCGGCAGCACCGACCAGACCGTAGCCATAGCCCAGGAGCTGGGCGCAGAAGTGCACGTCTACCCCGACTGGCAGGGCTTTGCCGTACAGCGCAACCGCCAGCTGGCCCACTGCCGCTGCGACACCATCTTCTTCCTCGACGCCGACGAAGTGATTCCGCCGGAACTGCAAGCCGAGATGCAGGCCGCCCTGAGCGACCCGGCGCACGGTACCACACTGCGCGCCATCACCTGGCGCGAGTTTGCCTACGGCCGCTTCCTCGATGCCATGAAAAGCACACGCGGCATCGTGCGCTGGTTTCCCACCGCCTTGCTGCAGGGCTTTGAAGGCGCGGTGCACGAACAGTATGTGCTGAAGGACGCGGGGCCAGCTCGCTGCACCATCCACACCTTCCGCACCCGGGTGACGCACTACTCCCGCGAGAGCATCCACGGCAGCCTGAAGAAGCTGGCGCAGTACGCGCAGCTGGGCGCCAACAAGCGTG
>Ga0075154_10002192_pt1 | contig 12932 bp, 12 predicted proteins | sample JI71714BDNA_FD_70965 | JGI IMG/M metagenome (GOLD analysis project Ga0075154, IMG submission 70965) | Wastewater effluent complex algal communities from Wisconsin, to seasonally profile nutrient transformation and Carbon sequestration -... | ecosystem: Engineered > WWTP > Effluent > Algae... | reverse complement strand
GCAAACTTCTACCAGTAAGAGCCACTTTTCTTCCTGCTTTTTGGCCTGCGTGTATTAAGGTATCAAGTCTTGCTAAATTAGAAGCAAAAGTAGTAACTACTACCATTTTAGGGCAGCCAGCGATAATATCTACAAGACTCTTCCTCACGTCTCCTTCAGAACCAGATACTCCTGCATTGAAAACATTAGTGGAGTCGCAAACTAACGCAAGAATTCCTTCATCTCCGCATTGTTTCAGTATTTCAAAATCAGAAACTTTCCCTACAACTGGATCAGGATCAAATTTCCAATCACCGGTATGCATAATATTTCCAGCAGCTGTTCTAATCATCAGCGCTTGCATTTCTGGAGCAGAATGAGTTAGCGGTACCATTTCGACTGAAAAAGGCCCTAGATCAAATTTATGACCAGGAGCTACTTCGTGTATTTTGATGTCTTTAGCAAAATCATAATCTGATAATTTTGCCTGTAAAAAATTTTTAGTGAATTTGGTTGTATAAATTGGGCACTCAAGACTGGTCCATAAATATTGAATAGCTCCTAGATGATCTTCATGAGCATGAGTGAGAACTATACCGAGTAAATCTTTCTTATGTTTCTCTATAAATTTTATATCAGCGACAATCATATCAACGCCAGGCAGATGCTCGTCGGCAAACCCACTACCGCAATCTACCATTATCCATTTACCTTGTAAATGATATAAGTTGACATTAATCCCTATTTCATTTGCACCACCTAGCGGCACAAACAATAATTTATCTTTATAAGCTTTTAAGTTGAACGACATTTATTTTACTATTATTATTGTTTGATTTTTTTAATATAATTTGACTTTTTTAATATAACTTATAACCTATTAATCATCTTTAGTCTATGACAAATACTCGTATTGTTACGATAAGTATAATAATCACTGTTTTTTTCTCATTATTACTTACTTGGTTTTCCGAGTTAGATATTGCTTTCTCGGAGATTTTCTTTAATAAAAACGAAGGTTTTATTTATAAAAATAATTTTTTTGTATACAAAATCTATTTAATATTACCACAACTGACTAAAATTTTCGCAATATCTTGCCTATCATACCTCATCTATATTACCATTAAACATAAAAGTTTTAAAAAAGCGATCTGCTCTGGGGCAATGTTTTTAGTATTAACTTCAGCAATTGGGCCAGGATTTGTTGTAAATTATGTGTTAAAAGAGAATTTTGGTAGGGCAAGACCTCATCAAATCGAATATTTCGAAGGGGAGAAGAAATTTACTAAAGCCTTCAGAATTACTAAACAATGCAGTCATAACTGTTCTTTTGCTTCCGGGCATGCTGCTATGGGCTATTTTTTTACCGCTATAGCTTATGTAATGAATTTGGCGTATTTTAATAGAATATACATATCAGGCCTGATATTTGGGACTATTGTAGGTATTTCAAGAATAATGATGGGCGGTCATTTTTTAAGCGATGTAATGACAGCAGCTTTTGTAGTTTTAACTTTGAATCATTTAATATTCATCATATGGCAAAAAATTTTGAAAAACTTAAAATAGCTCTTATTCATAGTGAAACTGAGGAATCATTAGGAATCGTTAAAGAGCTACATAATTTTTTTAGACCAACTGCCCCGGAAATCTCTGACATAATAGTCGTAGTTGGCGGCGATGGTAGCATGCTTCATGCCCTCCATAAATATATGGATTTAAACATAGCTTTTTATGGTATTAATTCTGGTAGCGTGGGCTTTATGATGAATAGTTTTCATCCAAAAACTTTTGTAAATGATGTGTGTAAAAGCGAGGCTACAACCCTTTATCCTTTAAATATGAGAGGAATTGATGTTTTTGGGAATGAATTTGAGGCTACAGCCATTAATGAAGTTTCAATATTTAGGCAAACAAACCAGGCTGCAAAATTTTTGATAAAAATTGATGATATCACAAGAATGGATGAACTAATTGCTGATGGAGCAATAGTTGCCACTCCAGCTGGTAGTAGCGCTTATAATTTATCAGCTGGAGGAAAAATCGTACCTCTTGATTCGAATGTGCTATGCCTAACCCCTATTTGTCCTTTTAGGCCACGACGCTGGCATGGGGCGATTCTTCCATCAAAAGTTAGCATTGAATTCGAGATTTTAGAAAGCAACAAAAGACCGGTAAATGCTACTGCAGATTTTACGGAATTTAATAACGTCCAAAAACTGACAATAAAATCTTCACCAAACAAAATTATAAAACTACTATTCGACCAGACCCATACTTTTGAAGACCGGGTAATTAAGGAACAATTTAGCTATTGAAAATTAATACATAAAAAGAACTATGGCCAAAACAAATAATAAAGTAGCCTTGTCAGTTGTGTTATTAGTCGCAAGCATGGTTATGCTATCTTTTGCTTCTGTACCAATATATAACTTGTTTTGTAAAGCTACAGGCTTTGGCGGCACCACAAAACGCGAAGATTCTTTTATTAAACCGATGAAAGGATTTCGAGAATTAACGGTAGAGTTTGATGCTAATGTTGATAAAAATTTACCGTGGAGATTCGTTCCAAAACATCGAAAAGTTAAAGTATCTACCGGAGAGACCGTGTTAATTTTTTATGAGTCAGAAAATCTTAGCGATAAAGATATCATAGGCACATCAGTCTATAATGTAACACCAGACAAAGCCGGTAAGTATTTTATAAAAATACATTGTTTCTGCTTTGAAGAACAACTTCTAAAAGCCGGTGAAAAAGTGCTAATGCCAGTGTCGTTTTACCTAGACCCTGCACTTGAAAAAGACCCCGAAATGGCCGATATAGAGCAAATAACCTTATCATATAGTTTTTTCAAGGTCAGGGAGCTATAGCAAATTTACTTGAATAACAATGGCGCACCATTTCAGCTATCAGAATCGTCTTCACCTCCAAGGTTAACGTCTGGTTCTCCGCGCCAGCGAGTAGCTGGCGGCAAAAGTCTAGATTCAAGAGACTCTTCAAACTTTTGTAATTCCTTAGAACTATTTAGCGCTTTCACAAATTGTGATGCACCTTTATCAAATCCAGACAATACTTCACTTACGCTAGGCCCAATGGTACTTAGAGGATAACTAGGCTTAGGTAGAGGCTTAGGTAGAGGCTTAGGAACCACTGAAGTTGTTAATGTACTACTACTATGCGCACTTGTAGTTAAAGTATCAGACGTAGAAGTGCTAGTTGTTGACGAAAAGCTTGTAGTTGTAGTGGTATGAGATCCAGGAACTCCAGCCGGTTTAGGCTCAGGTTTCAATGTCAAACTATCTTTAGCTACCACTCCTTTGTCCTGAAGCACCAAAGGCTTTACTGTTTCAACTTTAGATACAGAAGGCTTCAATAGTCCATACTGGGAAAATATTTGATAAAACTCTTCCTGCATTTTATAAAACTCTTCCTGCGTTAAACCCTCTTGGGAAATTCCAAGTCCAGACACCATAGTTGTAGTGCTACTAGGACTATAAGCACTTATAGTCGAGGTACCTGGTTTAGAAGTACTAGTTGTTGACGAAAAACTTGTAGTTGTACTACTATAGGACTCAGAAATTTTAACTGGTTCAGACTCGACTTCAGCTGCCAAAAGCTTTTCTGCCGCAATTTCGGACATTCTACTTTTCAAGATAGAGGGATCCAAAGCATCGCATTGTGTACCCATACCAAACTTGTCTTTATTAGTATCAATAAAATTTTTAAGTAAATTAAACGACTTTTCACTTGCTATATTAGTAATAAAGAGAAAATCTTTTTTGGCAGCAAGACCTTTAGTAACGGATTCAGAGAGCCATTTAAGACTATTTATTATAGCTAATATTGTGTGATCATCTACTCTGACATTCTTTATTATAATAGCACCGATACGAGGTTTAATACAAAAGATGTCAACTAATTGAATGATTCCATCTTGGCTTATGTCCGCTTGATCTAAGTAAATAGCGTCAACTTTTGTATTTTTATCTAATGCTGTAGATAATTTTGCAATAGCTTCCCTTGTCAGCATTTCTTCCCGAATATATATCGTGTCGATAACACCATCAGCGACTTGTTTTAATAATTTCTCTGTTTTTAATAATTTCTCTGTAATATCGGTTTTATGTGTAGGTCTTTTATATTTCATAATCTAAATAATATTGTTAATTTAAGTTAAATTAACAATATTATTTAATTCTGTCAATAAAGAAACTATTTTGCAATATTACAACGTACGTCTCTATTATAATCAATTATTAACAGATATGTTATTTCTCTTCTACCTCTTTGACCAAAGCTTTTTCAGCTGGAGAAAGTTCTTTAAGAGACTCTTTCTTTTCTTTGGTAGATTTTTTAGAAACTGAATTATTGCTTGATCTATCCAAGTGCGGTGGTACTTCAAGGGGTTTAGCTTTCTTCACTCGTAACTCGTTGGGCATTTCTTCCGTGATACCCAAAGTCTTTTTAGTTGAGTTGCTACAAGAAGTTAAAAAGAATATTGTTGATATCGATATTAATATTTTTTTTAGCATGATTGTCCTTTAGTTAGTTGATGTAATGTCAAAGATATAAATTCATTATCACAGGCAATAATAATAACTATTCCAACTTTCAGCAATAAAATTTTTTATTGGAATAAAAATAAACAAAAACTCTATACTATCTTAAGTAAAAAGCCCTTTTAATTGCTTTAAATGTAAAATTTCTTCTATACCACTTGCCTTCTCTTTGCTAGCACAAAATATTCTGTCAAACCCCAATTTCGAAGCTTCTTTCACTCTAGCTTCCGTTTGAGCTACCCTTCTAACTTCTCCAGAAAGACCAACTTCGCCAAAAAATATACTTTTTGGTGGAAGCGGAGCGTTGATATTAGCTGAGATTAGAGCAGCAGCTACGGCTAAATCAGCTGCTGGATCATTGATTTTCATTCCTCCTGCTACGCTTAAATAGACCTCATGAGCAGACAAATTCATACCAAACCTCACATTTAATACAGCTATTATCATTGATAGTCTGTTTACGTCCCATCCTACTACCGACCTTCTTGGATTAGCCATGTTAGCTGGGCAAGTTAGGGCTTGGATTTCGATTAGTAGCGGTCTTGTACCTTGAATTCCAGCAAATACCGCGCTACCACTTACGTTATTTTCCCGTTCCATTAAAAATAGTTCAGAAGGGTTGTTAATCTCAACTAATCCAGAAGAAGTCATTTCAAAAACGCCAATTTCATTGACTCCTCCAAAGCGATTCTTTATAGATCGCAAAATTCTGAAATGGTTATTATGATCGCCTTCAAAATAAAGCACTGTGTCTACCATATGTTCTAAAACTTTTGGTCCGGCTAAATTCCCCTCTTTGTTAACATGACAGGCAATTAGAAGCGTTATATCATTCTGTTTTGCATAATTTATTAACAAATGAGCTGAGGATCTAATCTGAGAAACCGTTCCAGGAGCAGAAGCTAGCTCACTAGTGGCAATAGTTTGTATTGAATCGATTACTACTAGATCTAATTCCTTTTTGTACTTATCCATAGTAGATATTATGTCTTCAACATTTGTTGCAGCAAGCAAACCAGCTTTACTACTTGCAGCTCCAAGTCGAGCTGCTCTTAATTTGATTTGATTAGTCGACTCTTCGCCCGTAATGTAAAGACATCCCATATTACTTCGCGCAAGAGAAGCCAAAAGCTGCAATAACAAAGTAGACTTGCCAATGCCCGGATCGCCGCCAATTAGTATTGCCGAGGCCTTAACCAACCCACCACCAAGGACCCGATTTAGTTCTTCTATAGGTGTTTTTGTTCTGATAGTTTGCACCACTTCGCTTTCTAACGACTCTAATTCCTGTGCAATTCCAGCTTTTGAAACTAGAATCTTGCTTGCATTACCAAGTTCTTCAGAAATCGTACCCCAGCTACCGCATTCCGGACATTGTCCAAGCCATTTGTTAAGAAAGCTACCGCAACTATTACAAGAAAATTGCTTTTTATTTTTATTGCTCATATTTTGCTACTATCAGTTTGCTACCACCATACACCACTTCTTTGACCAACTTCAATTGAGGAAAAAGTGACCAATTTATGCTGGCTGTTTTTTCTATTTCAATGGCAATTACTGAATCATTTTCAAGCCACTGATTTTTGAGTAAACACTCCAAAGTTTTTGGGCAAAGATTATTGTAATAAGGAGGATCCATAAAAACAATATCATATTTTCGGTCAGCAGTAGGCAGATTTGCTGCATTAATATTGCTACAATGAATCTTATCCTTTTCCCCAATAGTAACAGCAAATTTTTCGATTAACTTTAAATGGTTAATATTCGTATCAACTAAAGTTGCTAAAGCTGCCCCTCTTGATATAGCTTCGAAGGATAAAATTCCGCTACCAGCATATAAATCCAGAACTTTTAAGTCATCTAAAGAATTTGAATGAAAGATCCTAGCGCTTAATATGCTAAATAATGCTTCTCGAAATTTACTAGTAGTAGGCCTATAGTCACTATTCTTTACCGTTGGAACCACTCTGTTTTTGTGTTTTCCGTATATTATTTTCATCTTTGTAAAACCCGTATTGTAAGTATTTTTACTAGCCTTGGCTACCTAAAACCTTCAACAACTAAATCTTTTATTTGCAATTGCAAGGATTGGTTATTTTGCCAATTATTTAATTTCAAGCTACCAAAAACTGATAAATTATGAGATTTTTTGGATAGAATTATTTCTGCAATTGCTGTGTTTACTGCATTAAAGGCAATTGCGCTTATAGATTTAGAGGAATAAGAATGCCTAATTGGTGCAAATATAACCTTAATGTGCTTTCCTCCAACTATATCAGCTTTTAAAACAAATAAATTACTAATTTTAAATACCGGAGCTGGGTTCCCATTACCAAATGGCTCTAGTAAATTCATATCCTCAATTAATCCTTCATCTAATGACGCAGGGCTTAAATCCATTTCATAATATTGCTCTAGATGGGAAGTAGAATCTTTCATAATCCTAGCAAATCTTTCACTCAAGAATCCTTGCAACATAGGCATCTTCGTTTCACATATTGTAAAACCTGCAGCCATCGCGTGCCCCCCTCCTGCTATTAGCAAGTCATTCGATTTTGCCTCTATTAGCGCTTTACCAAAATCGCAACCTTTTACTGATCTACAAGAACCTTTTCCGATAGAATCATTTACAGCAATAACGGCTACTGGTTTGTTATATTTTTCCTTTAGCCTCCCAGCCACAATTCCAATAACGCCTGGATGCCACCCCTTGCCACTTACGAAAATTATCGAATTGTTAGCCTGCGATTCGGCAATCATATAAGCTTCTTCCAGAATTACTGATTCTATAGCCCTGCGATTATTATTATGCACGTCTAATTCCTTAGAAATTTCCGAAGCTTGTTGATAATTTCTAGTTGATAACAAAGCGGCACCAAGAGAGGAATCGCCAATTCTTCCTCCAGCATTAATTCTAGGACCTATTACAAAACCAAGATGGTAGCAATTAATAGCCTCTGTTAGCTCTGATATATCACATAAAGCTGCGTAGCCAACATTAGTACGATTTCTAGCAATTTTTAATCCTTGCGCTACAAATGCCCTATTTAAACCTGTAAGGGTCATTACGTCACATACAGTACCTAAAGCTACCAAATCAAGCTGTTTCATTAAATCTGGGAAAGATAAACCATTTTTCTCAAAGAAACCTTCTTTTCTTAAAATTGAACATAGAGCAATAGAAAAAAGAAAGGATACCCCAACAGCAGCAAGGTTTTTATGAATGCTCGTTTCATCGATCCGATTAGGATTGATAACAGCTACAGCCTTTGGAAACTGATCCAAACTGATATGATGATCAATTACTATGACGTCCATGCCTATTTCAGCAGCATGATTTAACGCCTCAAAAGCTACTGACCCACAATCTACCGTAATTAGCAAATCGACTTTTCGATCTTTGAGTTTTTGCATAGCAGCACTTGTCGGACCATACCCTTCCTCGATTCGATCGGGAACATAAATATCTATATCAATACCGAGTTCCTTAAAAATATTTTTAAGCAAAGCAGAAGAAGTAGCTCCGTCTACGTCATAATCGGCAAAAATACATATTTTCTCTCGGTTATTTATTGCTTCTATGGTTCTCTTAACCCCATTTTCCATATCAAGTAGATGAAAAGGATCTGGCAACATAGACTTTATTTTAGGGTTAAGAAAATGAAACGCCTCCTCTGGGGAACCCACCCTTCTGGATAATAGCCTTGCTAAGAAATCACTGATTTGCAAATATTTGGTCAATTCATTGACAAAATATTCATCTATGATTGAGGCAGACCAATTATAACCAAGTACCGATTTTTGCATAAATGATAAATCTTAAAGCTTTTCAAAACATTCAAATGTTCCCACTTTAGCAAAGCCGAGACTTTCATAGATGCGCTCACCATCGCTACTTGAAGATGATAAAGTAACTAAGTTACAGCCATTTTTTTTTGCCATAATCATCAAAAAAATCATTATATCGGTTCCATAGCCCTTTTTTCGTTGATCTTCTTTTGTAATAATACTAAAGATCCCGGCGCTACCATTGCTAATGTACAAAATTCCTATGGCTACTGGTTTACCGCTCGAATATCCAACAACAAGCCTTTCATTGCTCTCAAATAATTCATCGGGCATTTTTCCATAAAATTCTAACACATGCGAATCATACTCTTCTAATACACTGACAAAATCCTGAAGTAAAGAACTGTTAATAACAGGTGCGATTACCAAACTTGTTTTTTGTACTAAATTGCCAATATCAGACAAATCACGAACCATAGCATGTTCAACCGTTTCAATGATTAAACCAGCGTTAAGCAAAGCTGCTGTAAATTCTGGATCATGCTGGTCCTGAGGTATCCACCACGCAAACGGTTTATTTTCAAACACTTGCTTTACCATACCAATGGACTGGATTTTTTGAGGCGACTCAGGCAACCCATAAGCAATATTAAACATACTCGTCCTTGCCTCTGAACTAACTACCGTAACACCATCAATTTCATTTACATTAAACCCAAGATTTTTAGGCAGGAATACAAAATGCCCCAAATGATTTTCCCCCACCTTCTTCAGACTAGAAGAGGGTTTAATACAGATGTAATTTTGTAATATTATGTTTTGGAAAACGATATCACATTTTTTATAATCCACCAAATCCACCTTAAAAGGTAAATCAGATTCTTCAAAAGCTTCTTCGATTATTAATATATCGTTATTAGGGATTTGATCAAAATAGAATATATCAAGATCTGAAAACTCTTTATTTTTTCCCGTTACTCTAGATCCGAATGCAAAAAAACTATAATCATAGTTTTTTAAAATATCACAGACGATATTTAAGTGTCTTTTGTCTATATGTAAATTCATCTATTAGCGCCAATTTTAACCAAAAAGCTTTTGATTTCAAAGGAAAAAGACTCGCAAATAGAGAGCACTTCCTCAGCTTCATTTTGATTGTAGGTATGTACTGTGATGTTACGTTTTTTTAAAAAATCAAACCAAATCTCGCAATTAGAGATAAATCCTTCAAGAGCTGCTATTCTAAAAACCTCTCGCGGAGAATTAGCTACCATCCCCCTTGTTTCGAGCAATTTCTTCATAATTTTCCACGATAGCTCAAAACAATACTCAAATGACTGGATCGTACCAGCCCTTTCTTGTTCGGTATTACTATTTACCCTAAAGCGTTCAAATTTTTCAAAAGCCTTTAATAAAGGTTCTACATTAACACCATCTATAATCATATAATCATTATTCTTATCCTTATGGGAACTAATGAAAAAAAACACCCCGTTCCTTCGAGCAAATGACTCGAAGGAAACTAGGGAAGAGATAATTTATCCTAGCAATGCGCCTACTTCCTATCGCCAAAAAATCTAAGTAGATGCAAGAATAAATTAATGAAATCTAAATAGAGCGAAAATGCGCCAATAATAGCCATTTTTTGACCAAACTCGCCACCACCAGAAGCATAATACATTGTCTTAAGTTTTTGAGTATCCCAAGCTATCAAACCCATGAATATAAATATTCCAATAAAAGAGGTAGCAAAATCAATTGCTGGGCTCCTTAAAAATATGTTTACAAGCGATACTACTATCATACCAATCAATCCCATTATAAGGAATGAGCCAACAGAAGTTAAATCTCTCTTAGTGGTATAGCCGTAAATACTCATCGCACCAAAAACTGATGAACAAATAAAGAAAGTCTTAGCAAGGGATTGCCCAGTATAGACCAAACCTAAGTAAGAAAGAGAGGTTCCCATCAGGGCTGCATATACCCAAAATAAAAGCTGAGCAGTACCAACCGATAAGCTTCCCATTCCCATAAAGAAGTATATTGCAATTCCAAGAGGAGCAAAAGACATCAGCATTCCAAAGCCGGTAGTACCAAGGAACTCACCATTCGGGCCAATATTGAACATAAGACTTGCCAGCGGAGGAAAGTTAAGGGTAGCAAATGCAAACACCCCAGTTATTACAAGCCCCATCGCCATAAAGTTGTATATCTTCAACATGTAGCTTCTTAGGCCTTCATCAAAGCCTTGTTTATCTGTAGCAAACGATTTCGTGTAATCAATCATAGTGACCTCTAAAAAATAAATAACACCGTAACTAAATAAAGCACTAGTAGTATATAAGAATATTACAGATATTTTTCAAGCCTATCAAGTTAATTTTAATTACAGCCTAGCTTTATTGGACAAGATTGAGAGTTCCAAACTATTATCTAAGACGTCTAAATATAAAAATATATAAAAATAAAAATTTTTTATAGACAAAGGTTTTTTTATGTAATATCATCAACCATAGGTATCGATACGAAATCGATGCTCTAATTTATGGTTAAATTATTTGTAATTCTTGGCCATTTGTTGGTACATATATACAAGAGATTACGAACGAGGAGGTTGGATGATTCGTCTTCCCAATTTGATTACAACAGTTCATTTGACTATAAGTCCAACCTCTTTGACTTTAGCAATTTTAGCTCTTTGGTGACATAGTTTCAACTAAGATCTTTAGCGATAGTCCAAGCGTTACATGATAGGATTATAATATAATACAACTGCTTGTGGTATCCATAGCTTCAGCGCTTGTATCTTCGCTGCTTACAACTTCAGAGCCGGCGACGATTTGCCCGGTTAATGTTACTGTAGCAGAACTAGAAGTAGCGCTAGTTGGCGCTACTTCGTAATATAGGCTTTTTGTATCAAATTTTGTCTCCGGGCTAAAACTGTTAGAATGTGATATTAAATGTGGATTTACCAAATACTCTATTACTATTGAAGCCGGACCTTGACTAAGTTTTTCGGCAAGCTCTTTGGTCGTCAAAGACAATATGTTTTTAGCTTTTTCAAATAAGCTAGCGGGATTGTATTTTTTATTTAAACCTAATTCTTCCAAATATTCTGATAAAGATACCTCATTCACCTTACTGTAAAAGGCCAATTGCTCTATGTCGGAAGTATGACTCTTATCCATAAATTGCTCAACTTTTTTAGCAAGATATTCTTTATGAATATCCAAACTTGTTAGGAATTCTTCACAATCTTCACTAATTTCTTCACTAATTCCTTCGTCCATCATACTTAAATCAACCATCACAATATTGGTAAATGGCAGAATCGAATTCAAAATTTTAAATCCTTTCTTTGTTATATTCACGTCAGTAAGATCTATGCTAATAAGATTAGTAAATGGCAAAGTTTGCGCTAAAGCTTTAATAGCTTTAGTCGTTATTTTAGCGCCGCTAATACTCATATCAGTGATGCTAGTAAATGGCAAAGCTTCTGCTAAAGCTTCAACAGATTTAGTCGTTATTTTATTGCGATTGAGTGATAAGGTAACGAGTGAGCTAGATTTCAAGTGATGAGCTAAAGTTTTTACTCCTTTGTCTGTTATATCGGTATCATCAAAATATAACGTATCTATCTTGATTTTTGATAAATATCCAGCTAAGTGAGTTAATCCTTTATCTGTTATATGATTTTTACCAAAATTTAGGATCATATTATTGTTGACTGGTAAATATTGAACTAAGAACCCTATGCCTTTATCTGTAATTTTGCATTCAGTGAGATCTAAGCTCGTAATTGCACTCGATTTTAGTTTTGGAGCTAAAATCTTTAATCCTTCATCTGTTATGTTGTTATAACCAAGATATAAAACCTCGATTTTACTTAAATTATCAGCTAAAATCTTTAATCCCTTATCTGTTATATGATTGGTACCAAGATACAAATGTCTAATATTAGTTTCTGGCAAATTTTGAGATAAATAGTCTAGGGCTTTATCGGACATACTAGTCCATTCAAGATTTAAAATATTGATATTAGTATGTTTTAAACCATCAGCTAGGATTTTAAAACATGAATAATCTAAAGGTTGGTCAAAAGACGCAAAAGACAATTTAGTTATAAATTTTGCTTCTTTTAGAATGCTAATTAATTCTACTAAATTTAATACAGCTGTTAGGATTCTTCGCTCTTCTGGTAGAACATAAAAAGCACCTAATCCGTCATCAAAATCTAGTTTGTAACCTATGGCATTCAATTCTTCTTTAGTTCTATCAACAGTAGAACTCTTTACTATTAATTTGCTCATTTTTTGACTTAATTGATTATGAAATAATACAACAGCTTGCAGCATGCGTACCTTCTGCATTTGCATCTTCGCTGCTTACAACTTCAGAACCGGCGGCGATTTGCCCGGTTAATGTTACTGTAGCAGAACTAGTAGTAGCGCTAGTAGTAGCGCTAGTTGGCGCTGCTAGGTAATATAGGCTTTTTGTATCAAATTTTGTCTCTGGGCTAAAACTGTTAGAATGTAATATTAAATGTGGATTTACCAAATACTCTATTACTATTGAAGCCGGACCTTGACTAAGTTTTTCGG
>Ga0075154_10002190_pt1 | contig 12938 bp, 7 predicted proteins | sample JI71714BDNA_FD_70965 | JGI IMG/M metagenome (GOLD analysis project Ga0075154, IMG submission 70965) | Wastewater effluent complex algal communities from Wisconsin, to seasonally profile nutrient transformation and Carbon sequestration -... | ecosystem: Engineered > WWTP > Effluent > Algae... | reverse complement strand
CAAGGGTTAGCCGATACCTTTATGTTGCTTCGGATGCCGTTTGAGTCAGAAGAAGCACGCCAATTGAATAAAGACATCTTCGAGACCATCTACTTTGCGTCCATGGAAACATCGATGGAATTAGCTCAAGAGGAAGGCTACTACGAAACTTTCCCAGGCAGCCCGATTTCACAAGGGGTATTCCAGTTCGATATGTGGGGCGTTACCCCAACCTCCAAACGATGGGATTGGGAAAGTCTCCGCGAAAAAGTAAAAACCCACGGCGTACGGAACTCCCTTTTATTAGCGCCGATGCCAACGGCTTCTACGTCCCAGATTTTGGGTAACAACGAATGCTTTGAGCCGTATACGTCCAATATTTATACGCGCAGAGTACTTTCCGGTGAATTTGTCGTCGTCAATAAACATTTGTTGCATGACTTAGTCAAGATTGGACTCTGGAATGACAACATGAAGAATAAACTGATTGCAGCCAATGGCTCGGTACAACAAATCGCTGAAATCCCACAGAACCTCAAAGATTTGTACCGTACCGCTTGGGAAATCAAGCAAAAAACCATCGTCGACATGGCCGCTGATCGGGGCGCCTTCATTTGCCAAAGCCAGTCGTTGAATATCTTCATGCAAGATCCAAACTTCGGTAAGTTAACTTCCATGCACTTCTATGCCTGGAAAGCTGGCCTCAAAACGGGTATGTACTACCTCCGCACCAAAGCGGCCTCGGACGCTGTGAAATTCACCGTCGACCGAAAAGCCCTGGCCGAGAAAACACCCGTGACCAGCAAAGTGGAAGAAAAACCCCTAGATTACGCTGCCTATGCCCGAGAAAACGAAGCCAAAGCTAAAGCTGCTTCAAGTTTTGATTCGGATAATCTAGCCGCCATTCAATGCTCCCTCGATGACCCCGAAGGCTGCGAAATGTGTGGTTCATAAGCACATATTGTTGTATTCTAAAAAAGTCCAGCCTATTCGGTTGGACTTTTTTAGTGTGTAGCCATTCCTTATTGGCTCGACCACACTTCTTGCCATGCGGATAAAATCAAGTCCGACTCAAAACCTTTCGCAATAAGGGCGCGAAAGACCCGTTGTTTTTCGGTCAAGGTATTTTCTTTACTCCGTTTTTCTATTTCGCCACACAACGCTTCCCAATACGCATCGGGATCAATTTCCTGCATGCCTGCCTGAACACAATACGCCGATAAGCCTTTGGTTTTAAGCGCCGCCAGGATTTTCCGTCGTCCCCATCGGTTGACACGAAACTTGCTGCCGGCATAGATTTTCGCAAAACGCTCTTCATTGAGGTAATTTTCAGTGATCAAAAAAGCGATCAACTCTTCTGCCTCATCCCCCCAAACTCCCAAGGTCTTGAGTTTAGTCCGTACCTCGGCTTGGGTCCGTTCTTGGTAAGCGCAATAACTGGCTATCTTGATCTTAACTTGATTATCCATAACGTAATCACAAAGGTAAATGTCCTCATGCCTTGAAAAGTCCCCTTTATGAAAAAAATTCACCACTTGTCCAATCTTGTCCATTCTACTTATTAAATTCCTGTTAAATTTGGTTAAGTAATTCAGATTAAAACACTTTCAATCCTATTTATACATGGCCCAGTTTTTTAAATTTGTACTCGCGACGATCGTCGGCCTGTTTTTGTTCACCATCGTCAGTTTCTTCTTGCTCATCGGAATCGGCAGTGCTTTATCTTCTTCTTCTACAGAAAAAGCTGTGGCGGACAATTCAGTATTGAAGATTAACCTCAACCAGTCCATTGTTGAAAATGCGGCGGGAGAAGATCCATTCGCTGAGATTTTTGGTGAGGGCGCTGGCCAGATTGGCTTAGTCGATATCAAAAGTTCCTTAAAAGCAGCCGCCAAGGACCCTAAAATCAAGGGAGTTTACCTGAAGTTGGAATACCCAATGGCTGGATATGCCACGTTGGAGGAGGTTCGGAACGCATTACTTGAGTTTAAAAAATCCAAGAAATTCATTTATACCTATGCCGAAGTCATGACAGAACCCGCCATTTACTTGGCTTCTGTAGCGGATCGTTCTTATCTGAATCCGGCCGGAGGGTTGGAGTTTAATGGGATGAGTGCTGAAATTACATTTTTTCAAAAAATGTTTGCAAAAATCGGGGTAAAGCCAGTCATTTTCCGCGTAGGTGACTACAAAAGCGCGGTCGAGCCTTTTATTCGGAACGACATGAGTCCGGAAAATAAAGAGCAAACCTTATCTTACATTACGTCAATCAGCTCCCATGTGTACCAAGGAATTGCCAAATCTCGTGCTATTCCCATGACCGAACTCACACGATTACTGAACGAAAATGCCATTCAGAGTCCACAAGATGCCGTAAAATATAAATTAATCACCCACACGGCGTATTGGGATGAGGTGGAAGATGCCTTCCGGAAAACATTGAAATTAAAAGAAGAGGCTAAAATTTCATTTGTTGACATTTCCGAGTACACCCAAAGCAGTACAGATACAGAAGGAAACCGGGATAATCGCATTGCGGTGATTGTATCAGAAGGTGAAATATCTTCGGGTGAGAGCTCGCAAGGAACCATAGGTTCGGAGGGTTTCATTAAAGAGTTACGCAAAGCGCGGAAAGACAAAAAAGTCAAAGCCATTGTATTGCGGATAAACTCCCCAGGTGGTAGTGCATTGGCGTCCGATGTTATGTGGAGAGAAATTGAAATTACTAAAAAAGTGAAGCCCGTATTCGCTTCGATGGGTGATGTAGCCGCATCAGGTGGGTATTATATGGCCATGGGGTGCGACACGATCGTTGCACAACCCACAACCATAACAGGTTCGATTGGGATTTTTGGGATGCTTTTCAATGCCCAAGAACTTTTGAACGATAAAATGGGCATTACGTTTGATGGTGTCAAAACCCACGCTTTCGCTAATTCGCCATCCTTGACACGCGAAATGAGTCCAGTAGAAAAACAGTTCATTCAGAATTCGGTAAATCAAGGCTACGAAACGTTTACCTCAAAAGCAGCTAAAGGACGGAAAATGTCCACTGAAAAACTAAAATCATTGGCTGGTGGACGTGTTTGGACGGGTGAACAAGCCAAAGCCAATGGCCTAGTCGATGTTTTGGGAGGATTAGAGGACGCCGTAGCGATCGCCGCGAAGAAAGTAAAATTGAAAGAGGGCGATTACCGTATTCGGTACTATCCTACCCCTAAATCTGAATTTGAACTGTTGATGGAAAAATTCAACAAATCAGGTGAAGATGCTGTCATTCGTCAATATTTCGGCATTCTAGCTCCTGTGATCAAGGAGGTGAAAAATCTCGAAAAAGCGGAAACCCTGCAAGCGAGACTACCTTATACCCTCTCCATTCAATAAACGATTTTTATTCCTAAAGCAAAAAAGATCTGGCGAAACGCGTCAGATCTTTTTTGCTTTAGGAGGTATCCAACTCTGTAAATTTAACTTTTTTAAGTTTACTGAACAGGTTTCAAAATTCACATCTAAACTAATTGTCTTAACAACATTGGATAGATACCATGTATAACTACATTTTTTCAAGATAAACCTCCTAAAACCTCGATTTCATCGTTTTTGTTTGAATTAATAATAATTATTAAAAAATTTAATACTACATTGACCGAAGTTTTAACAAAAATTAACTAACAAACTACGGTATGAGAAAAGTTTTACTCGCTTGCTTGCTCGTTGGAATAAGCCTGATTGGCTTTGCCCAGACAGCGGCAATCACCGGGACTGTCACCTCAGGGGAAGACGGTACTGCACTACCCGGGGTCAGTGTGATCATCAAGGGGACCTCAACGGGAACCCAAACCGATGTGAACGGAAAATTCAGCCTGTCGGTTGCCAAAGGGAAAACTTTGGATTTTAGCTTTATTGGTTTTGAAACCAAGAGTGTGTTGGTTGGCAATGAGTCGATCATCAATGTTGTTTTGGCTCCAGATAATCGCCTATTGCAAGAGGTTGTTGTCACTGCATTAGGCCGGGTAAAAGAAGAAAAAGCGGTAGGAACTGCCATGCAGACAGTAAAAGCCGACAAATTGACTTTTGCGAAAGAGACCAATGTTGCGAGTGCACTTTCTGGGAAAATTGCCGGGGTAAAATTACAAGGAGCCCCGTCCACTTCCTTCCGGGAACCAAACTTGTTGATCCGGGGAGCTACGGGATTATCGATCTATGCTTCTCCTTTATATGTTTTGGATGGTACGCCTGTCGACTTAGCGGCGGTCAACATGGACAACATCGAAGCGATTTCCGTTTTAAAGGGAGCTGCCGCAACGGCTATTTATGGTCAACGTGCCGCCGATGGGGTGATTGTTTTGAACAGTAAAAAGGCAAAAAGAGGCCGGATGCAGATCGATATTAACTCGGCCACCACATTTTCTAAAGTTTATAACCTACCTCCTTACCAAAATGAATACGCGGGTGGGTATTCACAGGATTGGAATCAGTTCGAATTCAACCCAGCCATTCACCCAGCGAGTTGGGCATCTTTCAACGGACAAAAAATGTTGGAGTATTACGCGGATGAATCTTGGGGCCCTAAAATGGACGGCACCCTATATCGCCCATATTACTCCTGGTTTCAAGCTCATCCTGACTTTGGCAAAGAGATTCCATTGAACCCACAACCCAATAACGTTCGGGATTTCTTCCAAACGGGAGTAGATTTGAACAACAATGTGACCATCGGGGGAGGTTCAGAAAATGCCACATACCGGCTGTCGTACACCAACATTGATCGGACATTACCTGTACCGAACACGCAGTTGAAGCGGAATTTCATCACCATGAATACCACATTCAACCTATCAAAAAAACTAACTGCGGGTGCCAATATCAACTACTTAGTTGAAGCGCAACGCGGACGGCCATTAGAGGGGTATGGACAAGGACTAGCCGGCTCTTTCAACCAGTGGTTCCAACGTCAATTGGACATGGATATTTTGAAAGATTATAAAAATCCGGATGGGACATTTAACTCGTGGAACATCAATGGACCAGAAAATACTCGTCCTCTTTACTGGGATAACCCCTATTATGATGTGTATGAAAACGTCTACAATGCTTCTCGGGATCGCATTTATGGAGACATTAACTTAAAGTATCAGTTTACGGATAAGATATCGATTCAAGGTTGGATCCGGAACAACAGCCGTTTTGTCAATGATAATTTCCGGATAACCACAGGTGGGTTGAATCAAGATGGATTCTTTACATCGGATGATCGTTTTTCTGAATGGAACTATGAATTTTTGGCCGACTACCGTGAGCGTATTGGAGATTTGACGATTGATTTGTCAGCTGGAGGAAACTTACGGAATGAAACCCGTCTTTTCACGGCCATGAGTACAAACGGGGGACTATCGATTCCTGATTTCTACAATATTTCAGCCTCAAAAGACCGCCCGGCTGTAAACTACCGGACGACTCAGCGCCAAGTTCGTTCAATCTATGCATTGGCTTCATTTGGCTACAAAGGATTTTTGTACATGGATGCGACCGTTCGGAATGACTGGTCGTCTACCCTTCCAATGGGCGCGAACTCCTATTTGTATCCGTCGATTGCCTCCAGTTTTGTTTTCTCGGAATTCATGAAAAACCAACAGATTTTATCTTTTGGTAAATTGAAAGCCTCTTGGGCAACTGTGGGTAGCGACACTAATCCTTACCAAATTTACCCTGTTTATTCAGCAACTGCTGCTGGTAGCCTGCCTATCATGAGTTTACCTTCGCAATTGCCAAACGTAAATTTAAAACCTACCTTATCTAAATCGTATGATTTAGGAGCCGAGGTGCGGTTCTTAAAAGATCGGATTGGATTTGACTTTACCTATTACAACCGGGAAAACATCAACCAAATCTTGCCTTTGTCGGTACCCTCGACAAGTGGGTATAACACCGCGCTTGTCAATGCCGGTAACATTACCAACTACGGTCTAGAATTAGCGGCTACATTTATTCCAGTGAAGAAAGCCAACTTTGAATGGGAGGTTAACTTCAACGTAGCGCGGGCACGGACTATCGTCAAAGAACTGGCGGAAGGCTTGAATAACTACCAGCTGCCTACCTTTGCAGCCTACGGCGTTGGAACCAACGTATCGGGCTCATCCACAGCATTCGGACCCACCGTGAATGCACGGGTCGGAGAAGCCTTTGGTTTGTTGGTAGGTCGTGGTTTCCGTCGCTTCCAAGCACGTGATGCTCAAGGCAACCCCATTGACAACCCGAACAACGGTCGTCCTATTGTGAACGCCAACGGAACATTTGCTTTCGATGACAACCAAGTATTGGGCTCGATCCTTCCTGACTTCACAGGAGGTTTAGTCAACACATTGAAATATAAAAACTTGATTTTGAACTTCAACATCGACTTCCAGAAAGGCGGAAAAGTGTATTCTGTTTCTCGGATGTTTAACGCCTATTCAGGCTTAGGTATCGAAACGGTTGGTCTGAATGATAAAGGTACAGAGCAGCGGAATTCGGTAGCCGAAGGTGGTGGTATGCGTGCAGATGGCGTCTTGGCGGATGGAAGTGAAAATACACGCTACTTAGAGGCCCCGATCTACTGGACTTCTTTGTTCCGGATGCACGAGCGTTGGTTGTATGATGCCTCATATGCTAAGCTTCGGGAAATGAGCATCGGATACCAAATCCCAACCTCTGTTTTTGAGGGTCGTTTGCCCATTCGTTCCTTGTATGTCGGTGCCGTAGGACGGAACTTGTGGATCTTGAGACAACCTGTGAAAGGCCTCGATCCATCGGAGTTGGAAAGTGTTTGGTCGGAGGGTGGACAGCTCCCAGCTGCACGTTCGTATGGCTTTAATATCAAGGTAGGTATCTAATCAAGCTTAATCAATTGCATGCAATGAAACATATTAAATTTCTTTACACAGCCGCAGTAGCTGCCTTTTTACTTGCCAGCTGTGACCCCGCCGACTTCGGGGACATGAATGTCGATCCCAACAATCCTTCGAAGCCCATTGCTTCGTCGTTGTTAACCCGTTCGGAAAGAACCATCGCGGACCTCATCACCGCGGAGCAAGGATCACTATACAGCCAACAAATTGCCAACAAGCAATACACCTCGGCTGACCGCTATGAGACGATCCAGTGGAGCTTTAATGGCATCTATGCGGGCCCTTTGGTTAACCTTCAGAAAATCATCGAGCTAAATACAGATCCAACCACAAAAGGCGATGTCGCTGCATATGGTTCCAATAACAATCAAATCGCCGTAGCCCGAATCTTAAAGGCGTATTATTTCTGGCACATGACAGATCGTTGGGGTGATTTGCCCTATACACAAGCATTGAAAGGAAATGATAATTTCCGCCCTGCATATGATACGCAAGAGTTCATTTACAAAGATCTCTTCAAGGAGTTGAAGGAGGCCGGTGCTCAGATCGATGGAGGGGCGCCTGTGAGTGGCGATCACCTACTGAAAGGCAATATGACCAAGTGGAAGAAATTTGCCAACTCGATGCGGCTACTGATGGCCCTTCGTATGTCCAACATTGATCCAGCCTTGGCACGCACCGAATTCAATGCAGCCTTAGCGGATGGGGTAATCACCTCCAATGCGGACAATGTCGTGTACCAATTCTTAGCCGAGGAGGACAATGACAACCCGTGGGAAGATCGCTTCCAAACACGTTTAGACTGGACCGTGTCGGACAAGATGGTCAATACCTTAAAGCAACTGAAAGACCCACGGGTAGCAACTTTTGCTGATAAGGCTTTATTGAAACAAGATTTCGTCGGAATGCCCTATGGATTACTAGAAGCGGCTGCTGGCGGCATTTCCAATGGAGATGTATCCTTTTTAGGAATCAACATGCGTCGCCAAACCAGTCCTGGCTTTGTTATGACAGCTGCTCAAGTGAACTTGGCTATTGCTGAGGCAATCACGCGGGGTTGGACGACAGGAAGTGCGGAACAATTCTACAATGCAGGCGTAACCGCTGGCCTAGACCAGTACGGCTACGGCTCACAAGCTACAGAATACCTACAAAATGCTGGGGTGAAATTTGAAACAGCCAATGCGCTTTCACAAATCGCAACCCAACGTTGGATTACCTTATTCTCTTATGGATACGAAGCATGGGCTGAATGGAGAAGAACCGGTTTACCTACATTATCCCCTCCTCCACTAAACTTCAATCCAGGTGGAGCTATCCCACGAAGACAAGCCTATGTAGTCACTGAGCGGGATTTGAATGGTGAAAACTACACTGCTGCTGTTGCTCGTATGGGCGGTAAAGATGACTTAAACGGTCGTGTTTGGTGGGATAAATAATCTCATTCCCATTTAAAAAGGAGGTTGTCTTATCGGCAACCTCTTTTTTTTGCTTTTGGCAAACCAACTCGCTCGGAATTCCGTTCCTATGGTAGTCTTTTCACACTCAAATTTTTTCCTTATGGCAATTCAATCTGGCGATCAAGCCCCTGCATTCACGCTCGTAAACGCAGAAACTAAAGAGGTAAGCCTTGCCTCCTATTCAGGCAAGAATGTGGTTATCTTGTTTTTCCCTTTAGCATTCACCGGTGTTTGTACGACGGAATTATGTGACATGCGCGATAATCTCCACATTTATTCGGGTCTAAATGCCGAGGTGCTTGCTATCTCTGTAGATTCTCCCTTTACTTTAGCTAAGTTTAAGGCAGAACAAAACCTTCCCTTCGAATTATTATCGGATTTCAATAAAACCACAGCAGAAGCCTACGGTGCTTTATACCATGACTTCGTTTTGGGAATGAAAGGTGTAGCCAAACGGTCGGCGTTTGTTGTGGATAAAGACGGTGTAATCCAGTATGCCGAAGTTTTAGAAAGTGCAGGTGATCTACCTAACTTTGCCGCCATCCAAGAAACCTTGCAAGGTTTACAATAACCACCTCTCGTAGCTATTTGCAGGGGGGATCATTTGACCGCCTTGCAAATAGTTTTTTCTTCTTTAAAATGGACCGTAGCCAATCCAAACACTTCCAATTGCAAATAGAAGCGCAAGGCCCAATAAAACCCCAAATAACGGGAAGATAAAGCGTAGCCACGCAGAGAATGACACCTCGCAAAGGCTTAGCATCGCTATAATACCTCCAAAAGCAGGATTCACTAAATTTGTCAAACCATCGCCAATTTGAAAAGCCAGAATGGTACTTTGCCGAGTGATTCCCAGAATTTCACCTAACGGAATCATAATGGGCAGAGTGGCCAACGCTTGTCCAGACCCCGAGGGGATGAGAAAATTCATCAGGGATTGAACAAAAGTCATGCCCACAATACCGCTTGCTGGATCTAATCCCGATAAACCTTGAGACAAAAAATAGGCTAGTGTATCTTGCATTTGACTCGTTTCTAAGGCTACTTTTATTGATCCGGCCAATCCCACCAAAAAAGCCCCAGGAGCGACCGTTGCCACCGATTGAAGTACGGTATCCCCGATTTCTTGGTGGGAATAGCGACCAATCAGCGCGTACACCAAGGATGTCATACAAAAGACGGCTGAAAGCTCATTCAAATACCATCCTTTTTGAAAAACACCCCAAAGAATGATACCCATCGTTCCGACAAATAGCCCACCGTGTAACCAATCAGAAGGCCGTAAAGGATATACTTGACTAGATGGCTCATCAGATCTTGTTTGCCTATGGCGTTGAAAATACCGCCAATTGACCACCATGAGGGCCCCTAAACTGACCATACATAGTGCCAATCGCCATTCAAAGCCAGAGAACAAAGGAAGTCCGGCAATTTTATGAGCCGTCCCAACGGTGTATGGGTTGAATGGAGAAAACCCAAAACCTATGGTAATCCCACCTACACTCATCGAGGCGGCTAACATCCGATCTCCCCCCAAGGCTGTACTTAGCACAACAGCAATAGGCACCAAGGCAATATTATTCTCATATCCAACAAACATACCCAGCAACCCAAACATGAGCGTAGTTCCGAGCACCAAACGAGGCGCACGATTGCCTTGCGCTTGAAGAACCAATCGACCCACCCAGCGAACCAAAGCACCACTTTTTTGAAGAAATCCAAACAAAATTCCGGACGAGAAAATTATAAATAAGATATCGACAGCCCCTTTAAAGCCCTTGGGCAAACATAAAAAAGTAGCTAATACATCCAAAGGCTGTTGTTCTCCAAACTCAAATGTGCCGGGTACGACCACCTGCCGCCCATCGACCTCGATTCGATCAAATTGGCCCGTAGGGACCCATTGGGAAGCCAAAGCAACTAAGAAAAGAAGACTAACCAATAAAACGACAGGGTGTGGGATTTGCTTCATGATCGATTCCATAGAAAAAGCCCAAGATACAAGATTTTTTTAAGCTTCTTGTATCTTGGGCTTTGGGCACTGGGTGGCTATTTACTTAACCTGAACCAAATCTATGGCTAAACGTTGTGCTTCGATTAAATAAACATCAACGTCTTTATCCGTTCTGCCTTTGGCCAATTTTTTGACAGACGCACGCTTTTGCTCTGAATCATCCCGCTCTTTCTTACGCACTTCTAAGTTCAGAGAGAACTCTTTTTGCTGACTAAGCACTTTATATTCTTCTAAATCAGTCAAAAGGCCCTTCAACTCGAGATCCGATTGCAATCGACTTTGAAACTTCGATTGAACTTTCTGAAGTTGCTTATCCGAGATCGTGTTAAGGCGATCGTAGTTGGCTGCTTTGATCTCATCGTAAGGTAAGGCGAAGGGTTGAGCGCTTTCTCCCATTTCTTCCGAATCAAACGGAGACGGGAACGTGATATCAGGAATAACCCCACGTCGTTGCGTGCTTTGACCTGTAATCCGATAAAATTTCTCCGTTGTCAGTTTCAATTGTCCATAACGCTCTGACTCTTCCAAGGCACGAGAGCCTACGCCAGCCGTACGAGAAGCTTGCCGAGGAGAGGAGAGGAATTGATTCAAGTCTACCAACTGCTGAACCGTCCCTTTGCCATACGATTGCTCACCTACAACCAGTCCCCGCCGGTAATCTTGGATAGCGCCCGCAAAAATCTCAGAAGCCGAGGCACTGAACCGATTTTGCAAAACCACCAAAGGCCCTGTGTACGTGACTGTAGGGTCCACATCCTGCTCCACTTCTACGGACGTTTTTCCGGACCGACGTTGCACAACTGGACCGAACGGAATAAATAAACCCGTTAAGCTAATCGCTTCCGTAAGCGATCCACCGCCATTATTCCGAAGGTCAATTACCACGGCATCAACCCCTTTCTTCTGAAACTCGTCCAAGAAGCGTTTGACGTCTTTTGAGGTAGACTGGAAGTCGCCACCGGAGCGAGCACCTTCAAAATCTCGGTAAAACATCGGGATATCGATCACACCAACTTGAAAATCTTTACGATCTTGTTTGACGGGAACAATCCGGCTAGTTGCGACGGCTTCTTCTAATTTGATTTTTTCACGCACAAGAACGACCTCTTTGGGGGCGCTGGTCACGGGAGCACCCGCGGGTAATACCTTTAGGCGTACTGTGGTTCCTTTCTTTCCACGAATCAGCTTCACCGCATCGTCTGTCAGCCAACCGATGATATCTTGGTAGGGTTCGTCGGGGCCTTGGCCGACGGCTAGGATTCGGTCATCTTTATTGACCTCCCCGCTTTTGAACAAAGGGCCTCCCGGAATCACTTCGACAATGGTCACATATTCTCCCTCATTTCGCAACGTAGCCCCGATTCCTTCGAGCGACTGGCTCATGTCGATATTGAATTGCGCTGCGGTAGAAGGAATCATGTAATTCGTATGAGGGTCGATGGATTCGGTAAATGCATTCATGAACGCTTGGAAAATATCATCTGAGCGCCACTTGGCCATCCGGGATTCGTACATTTCATACCGCTTTTTGAGATTGGCCGTAATGGTGCTGTCATTGCTCCCATTCAACTTCATTCCGAGTGCTTGAGACAGGATGACTTTCCGCCATACCTCATCCAATTCTTTTTCCGACTTTGCCCAGGTTACATCTTTTCTGTCTACTGTGAAAGTCTCTTGGGTGGTGTAGTCGAAAGGTTGCTCCAACAATTGCATGACTTTATCATGCCGGCCTTTGAATTTTTTCCGGTAAGCATTAAAGATTAGAAACGGGATTTTGAGATCGCCGGACAAAATAGCCTCATCCAAATCGTATTTATACTGCGCAAATTGCTCCACTTCATCTGCCGTGAAATAGGACTTCCCTCCATCGACATTGTCGAGGTAGTTGTTCCAAATTCGGAGAGATAGCGAATCATTGATCGCAAACTTTTGGTAATGGTAATTGGCCAAAAATTGGGTGACAAAACGCTCGGTTTTGGTTTGGAGGGGAGTTGGGTCCAAATCATCGTATCCATATTTGGGGGATGTTTGGGCTTGGTTGTCGAAGCAACTAAATACTCCGGCAAGGACCAAGAAAGCCAGCAATCTTTTCATCATCGTTAGCATAGATTAGGTCGGTAAAACCACTTAATTTTCAATTCCGAGGAGTTCCACCTCGAAAATCAGCATTTGATCGGGACCGATCGTTGGGGGGCCTTGCGGGCCATACGCGAGTTCGGAGGGAATGAAGAGTTTCCATTTACTGCCTACGGGCATCAATTGCAACGCCTCAACCCAGCCTCGGATTACCTGCGTCACACCAAAAGTAGCAGGCTCTCCTCGTTTCACCGAGCTGTCAAAGATAGACCCATCCAAAAGAGACCCTTCGTAATGTACTTTAACGCGATCCGAGGTGGTAGGTTTTGCGCCTGTACCCTCCTTCAAGATCTGGTATTGAAGACCGGAAGCGGTAGTCAGGATACCGGGTTTCTCTTTATTTTGAAGTAAAAACTTTTGTCCAGCCTCTTTGTTCAATTTCGCCTTGCGGGCAAATTCATTTTGAAAGTACGCCTGAATGAAGTTATTTGATGCCTCTACCGACATCAGGGGTTGTTTTCC
>Ga0075154_10002189_pt1 | contig 12942 bp, 11 predicted proteins | sample JI71714BDNA_FD_70965 | JGI IMG/M metagenome (GOLD analysis project Ga0075154, IMG submission 70965) | Wastewater effluent complex algal communities from Wisconsin, to seasonally profile nutrient transformation and Carbon sequestration -... | ecosystem: Engineered > WWTP > Effluent > Algae... | reverse complement strand
GTTAGCTTATGACGGTACTATGTGACTGATAACAGCACATTGTATTTGTAAAGTTAATTGCACAGGCCTCTAAATTTGGATTGTCAGCAGTTCAACTCTTGTATAAATGAATAGAGCAAAGAAAGGATGAATATTTCTAGAGGGCTTTTCAGTGGCAGGCGATAGTTACCTGGACAACACAGATTTGTTATCAGCGTGCAAAATAGTCCAAAACAATCCAACAGGTTATTAAAAATCTTCAAAAGACAATCAATATGTGACAAAGTGGCCTCAAAACTACAGGAGGAGAGCGTTTCCCAGAAGCAAACATCCTGGTATCTAAGTTACCATAGAAGAGATGGAACCCAAAATCACGTGATCACGCATATCACTTTGGAAGAGAATTCAGGAAATATCATCCCTATCAAGTGATTACCAAATGCTATGGCTGAGATCACATTAGGGCTAGGCATTGCATCCAAGGAAAATTGAATAAGCAAGAAGTAATCATGACATGGAGAGCACTGCATTGGAGCACAGTAATGAAGGAAAGTGGTATGATCCAACAGGAAGATTGACAGAACTTTAACTCAGCTTTATTGAAGACTTTTGAGTATAGCCTTTGAAGCTAAAGACTCATCAAATGATTCCCGTATCATGCACCCTTGTTGTGAGATGAATTCTTCAGAAACTGCAATTTTTGGCAAACTTACATCTAGTATAATAAATATGAGCTGTGGCATGTAATAGGACAGCAATACAATCACAAGTATTCACTGGAAACTGGACGAACTTGGATGAGCTAGTCTTATGTTTGATGATCTCACAAAAATTTTGGAAGGAAATTAGGTTGACAGACCTTACCAAAAGTGGTCATCTAATGGGTCAGAGAAAGGCGATACACTTGAAGACTTACACTTCATTTCTAAGATTTGTAAGTTGTGTGACAAAGATGCTCTAAAATGATGGTCAATGCGATTTGCAATGAAAAAATGATGGACCGATGTGCCTATCTTCAGAAGAGACTACGCAGCATGTTATTTTGGTCCGAAGAATCCAAAAAACCTTGAAAGATACCCACCCCCAAATGGTCTCAGGACATAAAAATGGTATTGCCCGTGTCAAAGATATGACGCTGCCGTGAAACCATTCTCCAAACAATCAGTAACTTGTAGAGGCATCCGAAGAACAAGACCTCCTGGGTTGAGATGCATTCCTTCTGGATAGACTGTTGAAGAAATGGAGAACACGACAAGACAAATACCACAAATTGAAACAATTTAATTTGTCGAGAAACATGTGGGCTACAGAACTAATCAAGAAGATTTGGGAGGTGAGCTGGAGTATCCGGGACACGAGGAATAATGCAAAATAAAAAAATGATGCAATGTCTTTGCTTGAATAGACGTGGTGAACTGTGTGAATATAGATTTGTCTACAACAGCCTGATATGATCTAAGAAGATGAGATCAATATTTTGTTCACAGGAAATGGGAGCAAATGATTGGATGTTCCAAAATTAAAAACTAGCGTTTAATTAAGGCAGTGTAAACAGCAAAGAAAAGATCTAACCGAAAAGAGAATAGAGAGATGGTCCTAAACATTTCTCTCCCTTAGCTCATCAATGAGCTTCATTATGGGGATTGTAGTTCTTAGTCCCTCACTTAGTGCAATGAACTCTGCCTCTGTTGTGCTCAATGCAGTTTCCGTCTGCAATTGGGATGCACATGTGAGTAGGTATCCAGCGAACATTACAATCGACCCATTCCTGTATTTAGAAGTTGATTTGTCGACGTGCACCATATCTGGATTACAGTTGCTGCAAAAATCCTCATCGCAACATAGCTCTAATGATGCCCCTTTTGTCTTCATTATCATTCCTCTATCTCTTGTCTTCATTAGGTATCTCCCAGTCCTAAGCATAACTTGTTTGAGGCTTGACTTTGGGGATGCCACAAATCTGGTGCACTGGTGCACAGCATAGGCTATGTCAGGCCTGGTTGACTTCTTAAGGAAGTTCAGTTGCCCTAGCACTCTCCTATACTCCCTTGGTGTGTCATGTGTCACTCTATCCAAGTCTCGGTGGATTATCTTACTTGATAGGGAAGGTATGTCCTTCAGCTTTGTCCTGCTGTTGAACCCCATAGCCTGTAATATTTGTTTGATTAGTAGTGGTTGGGACAATTTGTAGCTTCTGCCATCAAGTTCAAAACCTTTTGGCAAGCACATGAATATCATACCTTCAATGTCTGCCTGTGGGTATGCCAGGACTAAGTCTAACTGTCTGGATTTCCACCCATGGGTGAGGTTCAAAACTAGCAGCAATCCAATGGTGGCCACATGACTATGGGAGCAAATGTCTCCCAATAGCTGACTCCATGAATCTGTTGTCCTCCATGTGCATTCAGGTGTGCTTTATACTTCTGAATTCCCCTTTGCCAATGCACCTTTTGCATTGCTTTGACAACATAGATTTGAGGCGTTGGGCTCTCTTTGGGACTGCTTGGATTGGGCACAGCTTCCAGTGCTTGTGTCGCTCATGTGTTGTGACTTCTTCCATCATTGCCTTGAGGAATTGTGCCCTGTCTGGCTCTTTGAGTGCCTGGTGTAGATGCATGGTGTCTCCCACTTGGCTCACAAATAAGATGGGGTTGTCCATCTCCATAAGCAGCTCTGTTGGGTCTCTTTGTACAGGCTCTCATGTTCTTCCACTGTGGAGCAGCTCAGTGCATGAAGTCAATTTCCCTGGGCTTTGGTATGTTCACAACTTTCATACATTTTGGATGTAGTCTTGATGATCCTTCCATACCTGGACTGCACTGGTACATGTTTGGGTGTTGCCTCATCGATGCAGACTATGTTTCCTGATGTACTTGTGCCCTCACTCTCAGTATGTATTGTTGTTATTGGGCTTGCTGTGTCCTCATCCTGTGTTGTGACTGACTGCAGCTCAAGTGGGCCCACCAGCCTGTCACTTTGTCTCACCGTCCATCAAAGGTTCAGATTGGGGTCTAGATCATACCGTTGTTTGGTTTCTTGTCAATTCCTCCATGAATGTGATCTCTGATCTCTGGGGTCATGTCGATGTCTTTGAGAACAGACCTGCCTTCTGTTGCCAGTTTGGCACAACTTTCTTGATCCTTGATTCATTCTTCAGTGTCTCGAACAGATCATCGAATTGCACATGGAATTGCAGCAAGACTAATCCTGTCAACAATGATATTATAAGGTGCACTGACCTTGAGTGTCCAGGTGATGGCCCAAGGTAAACTCCCACCCTGCACCTTTGCACTCACTTGTCTATTTTCCTCTCGGCTTGTAACTCAGAAAAAAAAGCTGAGCATCCAAAGGTGTTCAGGTGCATGATATCTGGGACTCTGCTTGTCCCAGTGAATGCTGCTAATGGTATTAGGCCATTTTGGTTGCTTGGGGAGTGATTCTGCACCTTGTTTGCTAATCTTATGGCATATGGCCACAGGTGTGGCGTGATTTGTATCCAGCCATTTGTTTGTTTCATGCATAAAGAGTACTCTGGTGTGATCTTGAAGTTCCCTTATGTATTTTTCCGCTCTGCCATTTTGGTGGTGTGCATTTACGCCACTATGTGACCCTCTGCTTCTGGGTTCTGGCATCATTCACAAAGGTATTGTTGGCGAACCTGCCATTATCTGCATGGTATTCTGCCGCGTTTGGACTGTTTGTGTTGTTCATGGTTATGAACCTGTTGAATTTGTCATATCCTGGTGTGCTCCTTATGAACCCACAGTTACTCCTTGGGTCTAGTTTCACAGAACGCTTTAGTTTTCCCCCATCCCAGACTAATTCCATCCAATCATGGCCATCTTTGCAATATGTTCCAGGCAGATCATTTCTCTGCTGGCTCCAGTGTTGTGGCAAGAGCAGGTGATATGGCGTTGCCTTGCAGTACATTGTGTTTGGGATTTCGATCAATTGCTTGATGCCATCATTGTCTTCAATGCGCAACCTCCAAGTGCCCTTCCATTTGACTGTGCTGCTGCCAGTGAATCCTTGAATCTTCATTTTGCACGGTTTCAGTTCCCCTGTAAAGTCCCTTCTGTGCTTTGTTATCGAGAATAAGCAGCAGTTGTCTATTGCTATTTGGTATGATTCAGAATCAAGTTGGGAAGAGTTTACATACAGGGTATGTTGCATGCTTGATCCCTATTCTGACCTTGTAATTTCCCCTGTTATAGATTCTTTTATTTGTTTTCACCAGTATCGCTCTGTTGGTCTCCTCCTTGGGCTCTGCCAAGTTGAATTATTTGGGTTTATGTAGTGTCCATAGGGCATGTCTTGGGCACCAGTGATACTTCTTATCATTTACTTGTTTCACTTCCTTAAGGTCACTTGGCTTCTTCTTCTTCTTCCATTCAAATCTTCTGCTGCGGGAATCTTTCTTCTTCTTTATCTCATCTACTTGTACTCTCATTGCCAATATCTCCTTTTGGTCTTCTGGTGATTTCCACTCTCCCGCCCTGACTAGGGTCTTGTATTTGTTCTCCGCCAGGATCATCAGTCACTCTTTGGTTAGAGAACTGCATTCATCATACTCACTAATCTGTTGTGCCATATACTGCTTGAACTGCCCATCATATATGGATTTATAACCCTTAAAAAGGTTAACCATGAAATTGTTGGAGCTTTCGCCCCTGGCTTTCAGGGAATCTAGCTGAATTCTCAAAAAATTGTTGAACTTGGTTACATCATTTTCACACTTGGCCATATGCTGGTCCAATTATGATAGAGCACTATGGATGTAAGTCACTGTGGATCTGGAGTCAAGCATGATTCTGGAGATCATGATCTTGACTTACAAGGGTCCGTCCTGTAATTCCTCCTCATAAGGGCTGTTTGAAACCTTGATCTTTGACTCTTTCCTACTTGTCTGATGGCACATTTGTTCATGATGGATTGTTTGATGCATACTATCATCTGTTGAGATAGCTGCATGTCTCAGCTAGTCTTGATGTTGCCTTGTTTGTCTAGTGCAAAGTACTTCTTGGCACTGTGCTTGCATTCTTTGACAGAAATCTTTTCCATTGACCATGCACAAGGCTTTCCAGCCAGAACTTCTGCGCGAGTTTGCAATCTATCCAAGAACATGCACAGGCTGGTGATTTCACCATCAAGCAGTTCATCTCCAAGCTTTCCTTGGTGGACTCAGACCACTTTTTAATCCCGAGGGCAGTCGAGTAATCAAAAGGGTCACCCAACGCCATGCCTGGAGTGAGAGCAAATGATTTGCCAGCAGTGATGCTTGACATTTTTATTTAGTTTCCTGCATTTGAGGGGTGTTCATGCATTAGAGGGCTCAATTAAGATGTATCCTGTGTCAGAGGAGATAAGTCAGGCAAGGCAAGTGTAAGATGGTATAGTTGCTCTTGTCTAGAGGTTGGCTGAACTATTCTTAAATTTGCGCAGAGGAAGCATATGAGAATTGGCTTCGTGACAAGTTTAGTTGAAAAGCTAGTTGAAGTAAAACCAAATTATAAATCTAGATAATTACCTATTTTCCGCTGCTTCTTAATTCCCCTGGACCTCTGTCGTTTTCCTTTGTATTGCATTGTGAGAATTGTCGTAGAATCTCACTGTCTTGTGGGTGGCGCTGTGGCCTTTATTCAGTGCTGTTCCTGGCGCTGCACCTCTGGATATGCGAATGCCTGATTCTCTGCTGATCTTGCCATTCGTCGGATGTGGGAATACTCAGAAATTAAAAACATAACATAAACAACCCACGATCAATAAACATGTACAATAAAGGAGATGCCCGAATAGCTAATGGCACAACATAAATGAAAAATGAAAAGTCTACAAAATACATAACAGTCAAGGATGACAGCATCATTAAAAAAAATGGAAGTACACATCAAACAGAAAGAGAAGAACAAAAAGAAAGAATGTTCACTATAGCCTAAAACCAAAAACCAAAACAGTGCATACCTGAGTAGTGCAGACAGGAAGGTTATTCACAACAACATACATGTAACCACATTCAAATGTCATGCAGTAACATCAAATGTGCAGAAAGGACAAAAATACATAGGAAGTGATACAGTTTTGAAGAATAATTTAATCTACACACACATACCTAAGGAAGAATCAAGATGAGCCAAAAAAGGAACAGTTGCTAATTTAATTGTCAACATTATTCCTAGCCTAAATAGGAAATAAATATGGTTGAATACAAATGGAAATCCAAATCTATCTGTAAAATTAAAAACATATTCAGAGCGCTACAGACAGGACTATGAACACAGAAAGCAAGAAACATATGCAAGAAAAGTCAATAATATTTGATCATTTGGGTTCAAATGCTATATTAATGAAAAAACATACGAACATCATTAGAATTATATGCACTGTATTAAGAATCCCAGATTTTAATTATTGTACAAAATCAAAAGAGTAATGCAAAACATAAAAGACAAAATAAGCTGTTGCTAACCATAGTACCAGAAAACAACCCAAAAAGGTGGTTGGACATGTTGTATATTTTGCATTGCCTTCGCATTGTGCTCATGCGGCTTATTTTCTGAGCAAGCATAAGTTGTGTTGTGAATGTATTGGATTGGATTGATGAAACCACTCATCTTTTGGACATGGCATGATTGGTGTCCCCAAAAATGGAGAAGATAAGAAGAGTGTGATCAGGTTGTATAAGAAATTGAAGTGATAGATTCATCAGTCCTTCAGCTTATTATCACTTCTACAAAGAGGAGGCTTCATATCGATAACTTCACTGTTAAATCAAATGAGAATTTGATGTTGATTGATGGTGGATCAACCAATGGTGTGGCACGAGCCATTATGAGTTTACTTGGAAAAAGAGTATGGGAACCTAGGTCACTGTATGTTCTACAAGTTGTGGAGAGTGAGTTCTCACAATGTAGCCAAAATCAAAGACAAAAGTATTCATATATAATCCAAAGAAAGGAATATGTGGGGTTGATGTTAGAGATAAAGATCATTATTTTAATTGTATGTTGATTTACATAACCTGTTCTTGCAAGATCAAATATGATTGAAAACTTGCCTCTGCTCTTTGCTCACAAATTAACCCGAGTAAAACGAAGCGAGAACTTTACATGATACAACACGTACAACGATCGAAAAAAAATTACGATTCATGACGAGCGACCATTACAGAGAACCATTTTGTCTAAATGTATAAAACTCAAACGCCAGTTACTCGACTTTCCATATCGAAGCTGTCAACATCAATATAGTGCTTGGTAAATCACTGTAATGAGAAACTTCAAATATGGACCAGAAAGCAGGATCGGAGATGACCACTCTATTTATGGGTTACCCATGGCCACGATGATAAAGTCAACAATTGAGGTTTTCTATAAACATTTGTGGCCAATCTTGAGTGGCAATCAAGAATTCGATTCTTACACGAAAGCATATATACGAGGCGAGAACGACCACTCATCCAACTATTATGTTGAGCATTCTTATTTGTTTGACAATCATCATCGAAGGCTTCGCAGTGATGAAAATTCGTCTTCCTCATACGGCATAAAAACATCTTCGCTGTACAAGGAATCTCCGTCCTCAGGGGTCGTTGACTACTCCATCTTGAGTGTAGCAGTATTAACTCTTGGGCTTTTGCTTGCAGTTGAGTTTTTGTTACATCAGCTCGATCATTTGGCACATCATAGAAGATTTTTCCAAAGTGTTGTCACCACATTTTACAAAGAATGTAAGTTCACAGGGACAAATTTGCTTTGCTTTTCTTATCTTCCACTTTTGCTCAACGATCACTTTTAGTGGCGATTTTGGGTATAGTTGAGTGGGCCGTGTATTTGCTGCAATCTTATTATAAGGGTATGGATAAAGCAAAAAAATCACTTTTTGAAAAAGTGCACTTTGCGTTATTCTACACTGCAATATTGAATGTTGTCACAAGTGGATTAATATATATTGGATGTAGAATGGAAACACATCGTCTTTGGGTGAAAACTGAAGAGCTCGAACTAGATCATTACATTGAATTGAGGGAGGAGTTTGACCGAATCCAGATGAAAATAGCCAAAATAGAATCAAAAGATTCCCAAGGGTTGAAAAAAAGACTGTCCCCTTCTCCAGAGCAACATGATGAAGCTGCAGAGGAACCATTTAGTATGCAAGCTGCTTGGAGAAACATCCAGCAACGTGTTCGTCATCCACTTTTGGTCAGTCGATACAACAAACTACTGCTGCAAATCCGATTTCATGAACTTCGAATGCATTTCATCAAGGCAAACGGCTTGCCCATTAAGTTCAGGGTATCAGAATACCTTTACAAATGCGAACAAAGTGTCCTGAGTCATTGTGTACATCTAAGTTCATTTACTTGGATTATTCTGATGGCAATCAGCAATCTAACCTACTTTTTGATGTCCATGGTTGTTGTTGGGACCGGAGAGTTGACTGGAACTGAGGTTGGAATGACTGTAATTTTTTATGCCGCTTGTGGTGGTATGGTTGTGCTATCTCTTGTCATGCTTCGAAAGGTAAAATGGATATTCTCACAAATAATGCACAAAAAACTGATTGATTGTACACGTATTGGTGAAGTATACAATAGGGAGTCATCACCGATTTCCATTTTGAAAACAACTAGAGAGCCGACTACATTTCGCCAAATTGATTTGTTCTGGTTCCAGAACCCGCACGCAATCATAAGAGCCATTCAATTTATGCAGTTTGGATATGCAATTGTTCTCTCTACGTGTATAATATTTTGGTCAGACATCAACAAAGCTACAAAATATGAAATTAATTCAAGTTTGACGATGACTCTTGTGTGTCTTTCTTGTACGGGTTTATTTCTTTTCCTGACCACCAGAATAGTACCAAGATACACACTTTGCACAAATCTTGGACAGCTTGTTAACAAGAAACGACTTTTGCCTATGGTAGCCTCTTACCGCCTTGAAGAATTGGTCAAGCGTCGAGAAAGGGAAATAAAGGACAGCGAAGATCAACAAAAACTTGCTATGCTAAAAGCTTCTTCTAAACCCATCAATTTACACAAGAGAGGCGTAAGTAATGAGACATGCAGGTTCGAGCAGCTTGCAGAGTTGGTAGCTAAACCAACCGATAGTCTTCCCAAAATATCACCTGATGAGCGAAGAACACGAAGAGCAAGAAAAAAAGCATTTTCAGATGGAGTTGCGGCAATGCGCTCCTTTACTGAGAAAATGAACGAAAGTTCCGTTGGAATGGCTATAGACGTAGAAAAGAAAGAAACATTAGCCCTTACAGAAAGCAAACATGAGCAAGCTCCGCGCTCAGCAACCATGAGGAGAGGAAGAAACAGGGTAGTTTCAGAAGGCGTAAATATCATGCATGCTGACTTCCTAGCAGAACATGACCAGAAGAAATCAATTAGGAGGGACTTGCAAATAAAAATGGATAGTGTTTTAGAGGATATTCCAATTATGTCCAGAGATCACGAATCATTGAAAATTACAGTCGGAAGGTCATTTGCAGAAATCGACTGCAATAAAGACATTCAAGAAAACACAGGATCTATTAAAGTTGCCGATAATGAATGTGACAGTGATGTTGAGGACATTCCAGTTGTTACAGAAAAAGAAATCAGTAAATCTTCATCTTTTTGCCATAAGCTACAAGTTTTTTTGATGTCGGCTCGCTATAGCTACTTTTCAGGACTTTTGGGTACTATGACCTGTTTTTTCATTGTGAATCTTCGTATCGAATTTCTTTTGGTTTATGGAGATGTTTTAACCATCAAAACATGGCTTTTTGAGTCATTTAATCCTACAGTATTCTTCTGGATGGAGCTATCTTTACTTCTATATTTTGCAGCTGAGAGCATAGGAATGGTGTACTTATTCTCCAAAAATCGAGATGCAAATTCAAGTGTTGGAATGCAAATTTCAGGATTTATTGGTATGTTACTTGCCATATCTTGTACAGTTCTCCTTCTTACAGCAGAAGCAATTAGATCGCCTAGCTACGGGCCATATGGTTCACGTTTTAAAGGCGGCGTGGGAAATATTGAACCTTTCACTGGAATGATTGCCTTATATTTCCTTCGTTTGCCGCTTGGACCTAGAATGTAAGTTTTTGTCACTTCAGTTGAAACTAGATCCATCCTGACCTCACACATAAAAATTATTCGTGCTCACTTTAACTTGATAGAGCTGCTCTGGTTGAAAGAAGAATGAAACATCAGTTGTCAGTTAAAAGTTCTAAGGAAGGTGGAAAGCATAATGGAGCGTGTTCCGGTATCATGTCTGAAGTAGGAACACCTGTCGAACTTTGGCAAAAAGCTATCGCCATTTTCCCAGAAATAGTTGACACTTATGGCGAATTTAGTAGCGAATTACTTCAAGCAATGCTAGGTGTTCCCCTCTTGCCTAATGCTATGGTCCATTCTGAGTCAAAACACAAAGCGAAAGCAACTAAACTTAAGTCAACCCTTAGCGGATTAAAGGATATTGCCAATAGTATACCGGAGAAAGCTCATTTTGACATGGAACACAATAATATATCAACGGTGTCGGCGGTGCAGATGCCGTTGCCTTCTTCGATTCTTTCTCCTGAAGTGCAAGCTATTATCTTTTCAGGTCAAACTGGACATCCAATGAAAGCGATTTGTGGAGAATCTACAATTGTAGGTACCACCAGTGAACAGACAGTTGAAGGACTGATGTCGAATAAAGAACTTGGTGAGAAACACTGGTCAAAGATGAGGAGGACTATAAGTGCACCTCATATTAAGTTCGAAATAGATGAGACATCGGAACAGAAAGAGAGAGAGTCTGACAAGGAAAATACTTCAATCCTCATTGAGCCAAATGCTCCTCTCATCAGGAGCATGAGAAGATGTGAGAGGAAGCTACCTTCTATTTTGGACCACTGGGCAGTTGTTGATGTTGCATTGACGAGATATGAGTTGGTCTATTTTGATGCAGCTGTTCATGACGAAATTGATTCTTTAGTTGTCAGGACTGGTGATAAGATTGGATTCATACTTAATGCAATTGTTGCTACCAATGGAGGAAAGAAACTTCGTCTCAGAGACGTGGCACTTGGTAGAAAAATTGTTGGCCATGTAGATCTGAGGAAGGTAGATTTTGTTAAACTCCTTCGTTTTCCGCCTTCCAAGAAATCTGAAAGCAATGTCGTGCACCACTGTGTTGAATCTGAGGTTTGGAAACCAATGTACTCAAATCAGTCAGACACTGTCGATGTCTTGGCTTCTAGTAAAAGACGTTGGGAGCGTGTTCAAGAAGATGTAATAAAATTACATTCTTCTCATGGGGTGCTTCTACTTCGTTTCTTTGCTGATCTCGAGTTTCAAGAGAATCCAGTTTTTTCTGATGGTAAAATGAATGATCCTATAGCACTGCTATGGTGTCAAACCATAGGGCGCATTTGCGGTATAGAACAGTTAAGACAAGATCTTCCTCACTTCGGACAAAAAGGGTGAGTTTACAAGGGGTTTAAACTTTCAAAACTTGTAACAGTCTTGTGCATTGAAATTTCTTTGTCTCACAACACAGAGAAGTTGAGCTCTCTGATTATATCCATTTATCCAGTAGAGATCAAGAACACTCCACTTGGTCAATCATCAAGTCAATCACAAGTAAAGCCTTAATTAGTAGGAATCCTTCTTTCACACATAGGAACTCGCTTGGCAATTATGAAGGAGGTCAGAATCAAAGAGAATTGAATCGGGACCAGCTAAGAGCAACCAACACCACTGAGAATCAAAGATAATTATCTGAAACTGAAGAGGCATTGGCTAAAACCGCCGTTTAAGACATTGTTTAGCAACATATTTTGTGTCTCATCTGGTAAACACTTCCAAGTAAGCTTCATTCATGTTGTTGTAGCTTGCCATTTGCTGGATTCTCATGTGTTACTACAATTGCTGAACTGCTTTGATCTGAAGCATATTAATGTTGAAGATACAGTATTAATCTACCATAAATAGGACCTGTTAAGCACCAGTGTGGGATAAGCACCAAAAGTCATGTACATTTGGTAGCCACTCATCCAAAAATGAATTTATTGAAGAATTTCCAGTTTGTCTGAATAGACTATCATTTTAATATATAACATGCCTACCTTTCTCTTTCATCTACCAGGAAGCACCATAAAAATTATTGGGACAGACTGTGGCACACACATTAGGTCATGCTATGATCACCACATCTGTGGGTGATTTCAGGCTGAAGATGTTGTTGTTCATTTTCAAAGGCTGTAGATCAACTGTGATGATAAAGAGAAGTCCATAATCACAGCCTATCATGTCTCAGACAGGATCATTTGCTATTGTGTTGGCTTCCTGAAAGCAAGCTGACATGATTCAGTGAGCTCTACAGAGGCAAACTTTCACAGACAAGCAGCATGTGCCCAGACAGCTCTGTTGCTGTAATTTTCTCTTGCATACTTGAAGAAATTATTAGACAGATGACAATCAACAGCGTAGATGACACATATAGTGAAGAGTCATAAAATAAGATAACTTACGGTAGTAATAAACTCAAATAAACATGCATCCTAAATTAACATGCATCCTAATAAAATTAAATTAACATTCATCCTAATAAAATTATAGAATATGAGCTAGTACATACAATGCTATCACATAATTTCATATTTAAACTATTTTTCCATTGATTTCATGATTTTTGTTTAGTCCCGTAAGTGCTTTATTACTCGCATAGGTAATTTACCCAGTTAATTTGTGCTCCGTTTGGATGCGCTCATTAGGGGTTGTCAAATTTTCACGAAGCAATTTTTTTTTTGGATCCAAAATTTTTCTGTCCCGCGGAAACTGCCACATAAACCAATCTCTAACCAGCATAATTGACCACCCCAAAATGCCTCGCTTCTCAAGAAGAGCAAATTTGTTGAAGGAATTGGAAGCCGTAGCCAAAAGCCGTGTAATAAAGGCATATTTGCGCTTTTACCTGG
>Ga0075154_10002188_pt1 | contig 12943 bp, 13 predicted proteins | sample JI71714BDNA_FD_70965 | JGI IMG/M metagenome (GOLD analysis project Ga0075154, IMG submission 70965) | Wastewater effluent complex algal communities from Wisconsin, to seasonally profile nutrient transformation and Carbon sequestration -... | ecosystem: Engineered > WWTP > Effluent > Algae... | reverse complement strand
GATTATGTAAAGAATTACGGTAGGAGAGAGAACCACGTAGAGATATTAGAGGAGATTAGGGATACAGATAGCTTTGAGGAAATGACAAACCATGACTTGTTCGCAGCGGGCGGTATGGCTTTGTTAGGCGCAGAGAGTGGGTATATAGATTTGCGAGGCGGTAATAGTGGGGATGATATATCTTTATTTCTTGATATGTACGATTAACATTTGTTGGGTTTTAGAAAAGTATTGTTTGTGTATTTTTGTCAAAAAAAAAACCACAATATGAAAGATGACATTTTACATGAAATCTCAATAAGAGATTATTTTGCAGCCCAAGCTATGTTAGCGGTTATGCAAGAAACCCAAGAAATGAGAGTTGCTTCTTTTTGGGATTGGATAAAGCATTTACTTGTTACATATTTAAGTTTGACTTTTTTGACCGTTAAATATGAGAGGGTTGAAAATGTTTACGAAGATGCGGCTAAACGTGCTTATGAATACGCTGACGCTTTATTGTCTGCTAGACTAGATTGATTAAAAATATAACAACATGAAAAAAGTAATTTTTATTTTACTCATAGCTTTTACGCTATTTGGGTGCGAATCACAACAAGAACGTACGAACGTAACCAACCCCGAAGTAACTTTGGAAGAGTCTAAATTTATAGCCGACACTTTGATGCACGGTTATTATAAAACACAATGGGTTAATGGTTCAAAGTATATTTATTACTACAATAAAAATAAAGAGTTGACGGGGCGCGACGAGATTATTGTAGATGAACCTTCAATGGGAAGTTCTGTACTTTTTGGTCTTTGGCTTGCGTGGATTATTTTTATTATTGGTTTAATTATAAAACACGCTTAACCAATCTATTTATTTTAAGCATCAAGCCCCTAATTTTTAGGGGTTTTTTGTTTTCTTAACTTTTTTATCTATCTTTGCCAATAAAAGTTAATTCATGCTTGCAGTTGGTCAGACTTACGGCTTTCCCGATACAAAAGTTACGAGAGATACAAAGAATACTCCCGACTACGGACGTCAGGTAGCGCAAGCAATCTATTCACGTTGGAATAACTCACCCGTAGCCGCTTATGGTGGTTTCTATAACACGGGTTATGCTAACATGAGTTATTTTCTTATGCTTCGCCAATACGCGGAAGGAAGACAAGACCCGTCACAATATCAATTACAATATCGAGGTGGTTCGGGTAAAAGCGCGGGTAACGGAAAAAATCAGAATTTACAATCAACGTCAGCGGTAAAAGGTTATAACAATATCTCTTTTGACATTGAGAGTAATATCCCCGTTTACATTAGTTCTATCAAAGGACTATTGGGGCAGTCAGATTGGAAGGTAAAAGTAGATAGTTCTAGCAAGTCAGATATAAAGGCTAAAAACAAGATGAAGTGGAAGCGTTACGCAGAAGCTAAGGTGGGTAATCCTTTAAAGCAGAAGCTAGGACTCCCACTAACACAAAGGGATTGGTTTCCACAAAGTCAAGGTGAATTAGAATTATACGAACGCTATCATGGTTTTAGATTGCCACTTGAAACGGCATTTTCTAAGATAGCCGAACACGGATTTGATATTAGTAATTGGACGAGTACTCGTGACCAATGGTTAGATAGCCTTTTACAAACTTCTTATGTAGTAGGCAGGGTGTGTCACAATAGAGAGGGCGCGGTAGGTATTGAATATATCGACCCTGCAAATTTCGTAACGAGTTACTACGACCAAACAAGACATGCTGAACCCGTATTTGCGGGATATATTACAAAGGTACAGATTGGAGATATAGCGGGAAAGTTAAAAGCAGAGGGCGCAACGGACAAGGATTTAGAAATGTTAGCGCGTCAATATTCTGTTTATAACGTAGTAGGCGACCCTTCGGGATACAATTATAGTAGCCGTGACCCCGTTACCAATAGATTTTTGTGGTATGACTTTCAAGTCGATGTGTTGAAGTTTGAGTGGAAGACCGACGACCCAAGATATTATGTAGAAAGAGAGAGTAGGGATGGAAAGGTGGTTTACCAAAAGAGTGATAAGATAAAGGGTGACTATTCGGACGGTAGAAAGAGAAAGACGGATACGTATTTCGACCAAGTGATATATGAGGGAACGTGGTTAATTGCTACTAAGTGGATTATTGACTACGGACTCCAAAAGAATATGATGAAAACCGCAGATGGTGGTGTGGCATTGAGTTTCTTCTTTGAGAGAATACCTGCAAAGAGTATTGTGGAAAGATGGAAGCCGCTTGCAGACCAACAGATGATGGCTACTTTAAAACTTCGTGCGGCTATCAATGCGGCAGCCCCGAAAGGTTTTATGATAGACGTAGGGCTTTTAGCTAATATGAAGTTAGGTGGTACGCCTATAACAGAAATGGAGATTATTCGTATTGCGAGAGAAACGGGTATCCAATTTTATAGCACAAGCGCACAGATGGCGGCTTTAGGTCGTAACGGTATGACGGCCATGACCCCTACCGATGGTGGTATAGGAAAGCAGTTAGAAGAATGGATATTATTGTTAAGACATACAGATGCACAAATGCGTTCTATTGCGGGTTTGAGCGATGCGGCTATTGCGACTCCTAATGCAAGCCCTGAAAAACTTGTGGGTGTGGGTCAACAAGAAATTGACTCAACGAATAACGCTTTGAGTTCTATCAAAAATGCGATTGTAAGGTTTAAAGAAAAGGCGGCAAGAAAGATTATCCAAAAGGCGCGTATTTTAATGGAAGCCGATAAGAAAAGCAGAAGTTACTACGAGAACTATTTGGGTGAACCGTTCTTTGGTTCTATCATAGATAATGATGATTTAACGCTTAATCAATTAGGTATTACAATGGTTTCTACTCCTACTTCGCAGCAAGTAACGGAGATTATGACATTGGTTGCTGAAAGTTTGAAAGCGGGTAAGAACGGTATGATAGGCATTAACACAGCAGACGCATTACTTATCAGTTCAACGGTCAGAGAGGGTAATTTGGAGTTAGCCGCGTGGTATTTGTCACTTGCAGAGGAGAGAGCAAGAGTTAAGAATGAAGAGGCGCAAATGAGAATGAGTCAGATGAATGCTGAAAATCAGATGAAGTCAGCACAAGCGAGTGAGCAAATGAAAGCGCAAACACAGCAGATATTGAGTCAGTTGAAACAGACCGAGGAAGGCGCTAAGATAGCGGCTCAACTTGAAGCAGATTTAGCTTTAAAAGAAGTAGAACACCAATACACGATGGAAGAATTAGCCTTAGAGGGTAGCATCCAAGCGAGTACAGGTAGAGAAGTAAAAGGAAAAATTTAATACACAATAAAATGATAGAGAACATACCAGCGGATTTTGTCGCAGAACAATTAGGCAAAAATCTTCAAATGACAGACGCGGATTTGCTTGCTGCATATCAAGCGGCTAACCCCGTTACGACTGAAACACCCGTAGTAACACAGACTACTGAAACAACGGAAACACCCGTAGTCACTACTGAAACGGTAGAAACGGTAGAAACGACCGAAACCCCCGTAGTAACGGAAACACCTACGTTCGACTTTCAGAAGTTTGGGGTAAAGGACGAACTCGAACTACAAAATAAGTTGTCTCGTTATAGCGAACTCGAACAAGTCTATCAAAAATACAAAGAGGTAGAAAAGGACATTGAGGTACTACCAATGTATAAGAATCCTTTTGCTGACGAGTCTATTTTGAAGATTAACAACTTCGTAAAAGAAACGGGTATTAAGGACGTAAGACTAGCGAGCGAAATTATCGGTAGTACGCCCGAACAGTTAAAGTCCGACCCACTACAAGCCCTAGCGATTAAGGAAATGCTTGAAAATCCTTCGTTTGCGGGTTTAGGCATGAAGAAAGTTACAGACTATGTAGCTAAGAAGTACGGGGTGGATATGGAACAGTACGGACAAGTAGACTACGAATTACCCGTAACGGTTGAACTCGACTCGATTAAGGCTATAAGCGAAATTGAGGCTAAGAAAGAAAAATTTGCAAATTTTAACAATTCTTTTGTAACTTTGCAACAACAATATGCCGAGCAACAACGAGTTGCTACTGAGTGGGCTAATACATGGGAGACAATAACTCCAAGTATTGCTAATTCTGTAAAGGCTATCAATATAGAGTTGAATAGTGGTTTAGAGGGAGTTGGTGAGGTTAAGTATGCGGTATCGGTTAGTGATGCAGAACTTAAACAAGTTACCGAGTCTGTTAAATCATTTTTCAAGGGTTATGAACCGACGGAAGATATGCAGAAAGCTATGCAAAAATCTATTCTTGACGGCTTGCGGTTAGCAAAGATGCAGGAAGTAATGATTGAGTATGGAAAGCACATACACGGCAAAACGTATAAAGCCGTTGTGCAGGAAAAGCATAATCTTGTACCCGTGACAGAAACCCCAATCGACCCTAGCATGAAGCCAAAGAGAGAGTTAGACCCCGCAGAACAGTTCTTTGTACAGCAGTTCGGCAAGTAACTAATTAAATTTTAAAATCATGGCAGCTAATACGCCTAATAGTATAGGAGTTAATACTCCGAATTATGCGCAAAGCGGTATCCTTGCGGTATCAGACTTTGTACGTCCTGACTTTAAGGAGAGATTGTTTAACCAATTTGGTGACCAATTCCTTAAAGAATATCGTCTATTGGAAGCGATGTCTTCTAAGCGTGATGTTCAAAATGCAAGTGGCGGTTTCCACTTCGAGGAAGACCGTTATGACACTCGTATCACCGTTCTAGCGAATGCGGGTACTTCGGGTTCAACACTTGGGTTCACTTTGAACTCTTCAATGATTAATGATGCGGGCGGTATTCGTACTTCGTATCCTAACGTTGGAGATTTGATTTTCGACCCTATCACCATGCAGCGTTTCCGTATCGCTACTAAGACCGATAACGGTACTGTAACAACTATCACGGCAAATGAAATTAACGGTCAAACGGCTGTTGTTCCAACTGCGGGTAAACTTTACGGTATCTACTCGAATGCTTATGGTGAAAATACTGACCAACCTGACGCACGTTCGTCTTATTGGACTAAGTTCACTTATAAGTTGCAAGCGTTCAAGACTAGCGCGATGGTGACTGGTTTTGCCGCAGGTGACAAGCTCTTCCCTGTAACTGACGAGATGGGTAATTTCGTAGGTAATTGGGGTGGTGTTCAAAGAACACAAGCGGAGTTCCGTCACTTAAAAGCCCTTGTAGGCGCGATGGTACTTGGTAAAGAAACAACTGCTTCGGGTCTTGCGACAACTACTAACGGTATGATGGAGGTCTTCTCTACTCGTGCGGTAGGTGTGGATATTTCGGGTGGTGTGGATATTGATTCTATCAAGACACTTGTAGATTCTTTGATTCCAAACTCTCCACGTTCTAATAACTACATTGGTTTGATTGGTCGTAACCTTATCAATCCTTTCCAAGAAAGTTTGCAGACGCTTTTGCAGAACGCTAACGTTGTTCAAACTGCTAAGTCTAGCGCAGAAATGATTTTCGGTGCGGGCGCGGCAAGTGAGAATATGTACACTACTTTCGACTTCAACGCGGTAACGGTAAATGGCTTTACGATTAACTTCCGTAACTTCAATATCTCGTTTGACCCTGAGGTATTTGGTGTAGGCGACCCTGCGACGAACCAATTTGCTAACACGGCTTATTTCTTACCAAGTGAGCAAGCTGTTGACGTACAAGGCGCAATGCGCAGACACATTGAAATGAATGTACTGTCTAACCCTGAGGGTGGTGTTAATCGTCGTTTGAAGATTTGGGAAACGGGTGCTAATGCTCCTACTCCAACGAACGGTGTAGATAACCGAGTAACTAACTATTTGACTCACGCAGGTTTTGATTACTTTGCGTTGAAGCAATGCGGTTACTTCTTCGATAGTTCATTGTCTTAATTGTTTTTGGATATTTAGAAAGGGCGGCTTCGGTCGCCTTTTTCTTTTTTTAACATTTGTGTATTGTAATTTGGTGTATGTTTGTCAAAAAATAAAACGAATGGAAATAGATTTTGTTCTAACTAAAAACTTAACTCTAACTGATGTTATTGAATGGGATTCTGATGATGATTTAATTTCAGTCGAGTTGTCTTTTAATTTTTTTGGTGAGTATGGACAAGCGCACTTATTAATTAGTCAACTTGAGAGTGAATACCCTACTTTTGTCATGACCGAAATAGGCGAGGAACTATCTGATAGTTTTGATGAAATTGTATGGAATGACAAAGAAGTTTGGAAAAAAATAGTTTTTTGTGTTAGAGAATATCACAAACTTTGGATTGAAGAAAACAATAAATAATAAAACAATGTTATACAGAAAAAGCACGGTAGACGAAATGATTGAGCGCAAAGAAAAACAAGTTAAGCGCGATACGGAATTTGCTAACTATGAATTGTTTCGTCATTATTTAATGATTAAAGAGTGGTTTGATGTTTTGCATAGAAACCCAAAAGGTGTTTTGAGTGCTACGTTAATTAGTCATCCCGTACGTATTGACTTGAAGAAAAAGAAGGCTTTAGAAAGCAAGATTGTAAAAACAGAAATGTATAGAAAGCGACTTGCTATTATTTTAAATGAAAGCATAAACGTACATTGGGATAACTTTTATCCTTTTAGCCCAATAGATTCATTAAAAAGCAAGATTGAGAAGTTGGAGGCGGCTAAAAAAGAATACGTTAATGACATTGAGATTTTGTCTAAAATGTTTTAGTTTTGTATTTTTTGGTTTTTGTTGTTTTAGTTTTAGGGTTATTAAGGAGGGCGGTATTATTATCGCCCTTTTTGTTTTATTTAACATTTCTACAAGTTTTTATTGTATATATTTGTCAAAAAAAAAAAGTATGAAGCATTACATTGAAACACGCATTATTGAGCGAGCGATTGCTTGTTTAGACTCAAATTCTTATGTAAAATACACACCCGAACCTCCTAGCGAAATTGTTGAGGAATTAGGTGTTAATTATATAGGATTTAAGCATGAAGTTTTAAAGATAGCCTTGTTTCCAAAAGATAAAACCGAACGTTTTTTTAGTTGGTACTTGTGTTTATTTAAGTCTAATTTGCTAAAAAAATACTATCAAGACGTTCGTGACACTAACGAAGCGTTACATGATATGTTTAATTACGCAGACCCTATGTTTGTAAACAAAGTGCAAGATTTTTTGTCAGACCTTAAATCACGCATGGCGCTTTCTACATTCAGTCATTATGGTGTTTCGTATTATAACCTAGATATTGCAAGTTATTTTTTTGACAAATACCGATTGGGAGGGAAGCGCGGTTGGGAACACGTAAACACAAGTTATTATAAGGTTGAAATTCGTAATCTTTACCGAAACTCAACGTATGGCAAAGAGATACAAAACTTAACACGTAAATTAAGTAAAATTGAAAAATTAATTGATGATAAAAATTTCTCTACGGTTGTGCGTGATTTGACTAACGAGGGTACAAATTTTAGAAAAGAAATTCGTAAAATTGAACCGATACTCCGTTTGTACGTAGAAATTGTTGACCACGTGCATAGTCTTTATAAAAATAGGAAATTTTAAGTTTTTAACCTATATTTGCTAAAAAAATAGAAATATGTTATACATCAATCAAGAACGTATTAGCGCGGAACAGATAGCGCAATACACAAAAAAACTCAAAGAAATATTCCCTTCTGCCTTTACAACGGGCGCACCAATTAACGTGCGTATTCGACCCGAAAAGCGAACGAAAGGATGGGTATATAAAGCGAACGACACAACGGGCGACCCCGTAGGACAGAAGTATGTAGAAAGCGCGGCAACAAAGATTTCGTGCAGGGGTTATTTTATAGATAACGGTATTAGAAAGCCGTGGAACTATGTAACGGTAGCCCCGACAATGAAGTTTGGAGAGAGAGTATTTCAGACGACGTATATCGAGATTAAGGATGATATGCCTATCGACCCGAACGATATTGAGAAGTTGATTATGCTTTATTTCTTCAATACAAACTTTAGCAATAACGCGGTTGGAAAGATAAATGCTAAGTTTGAGTTTGTAGTACCTTCTAAGGAAGCGAGTAAGGTAATCGACCAAGTGGTATCGAATTATACCGAGGTAACGCAGATTTTGAATAAAGACACTCGTATGGATTATGAGTCTATCCAAAGTTTGTACTCACTACTTGATTTGAACGCGGTAGGTGACGAAGAACAAGATCGTTTGGCACTCTATAACGTAGTGACCTCTAATCCTCACTTTAAAGACCTCTATCACAAGCACTATCAAAACGCTATTGCTAAAAAGGATAATACACTTGACATAGCCTCTAAGATTAAAGAAGCGAAGGACAAGGGTGTTATCGCTAAGGAAGGTGATAATTGGGTCTTTAGAAATGAAAGCGGCGCAACGGTAAGTGTTATCGCGGGAGTAAGTGGCGGCAGACCGAATGAGTTTAAGAATTTGGTAGAGTATATCAAATTGAGTGAAGCCGACCAAGATATTTTGAATGATTTGATGAAGTAAACTTTGCAGTATATTCACAATTAACCCGTCCTTTGTTGGCGGGTTTTTTGTTTTTTTAACTATCTTTGTAGTATGAATTTAGCACAAGCACTCATAAGTAGTAATTATATTTTTGATACCGATATTGCGATTATTGAAAAGTCAGCAACGGGAAAAGTTATCTTTTATAAGGCGGTAGGAGAGCCTATTTTAGCGGTAGGCGAACAGACGGACGTTTATTTAGATACGACTGAGGGTGCGTTATTCATTGTGATTAATCGGAATTTTATTTATCGCTTTACGTTTTGGAGTCTAACGAAGATAGGTGATGCGGTCTTTACGGCTATTGCGGAAGACCAAGTGAATATACCCGCGTATCAAGCGAAGTTTAAAGAGGTTTACGACTATTTGAATGAGAATGTATTTGTAGGGTGTTGCGAGTGTGGTGGTGGTGGAAGTAGTGATATTGTTTGGCTTGCTACTGCGGAAGATTTACCCGCAACGGGCGTGGTAGATAAGTTGTATATAGTTAAGAGTCCGTTTAGCGTTTATATCTGGAACGGAACGGATTACGATACGTTGAGTGGTGTACAGAGTGTTGTGGCAGGTGCTGATATAGTAGTTAATGCTACCGACCCTGCTAATCCGATAGTAGGCGTAGTGCCTCATACTTTTTTGAGGTTAAGCGGAACGGAGGAGGATTTTCCTGTTACGGGAGATATTGAAAGCGATAAGGGTGTTGGTTATATTGGAACAGACGGTTCTATAACTGGTAAGTTTACACCAATAGACGACACTGGTGTTGCTGGTAGTTACGTTATTACAGACGGTCTTGTGATAGAGGAATATACTTTTTCATTATTATCTGTTGAGGGGGTGCTAAAAAATGTTGCCCGTATTCAAAACATTAAATCCCGCCTATGGAACGGAATAACCGACCCAACAATAGATGATGATAGCGCAGATGGCTTTGTAGCGGGTCGTTCGTTATGGCTTAACACAGATACGGGGGTTATTTGGAAGTGCGAAGATGCAACAGCAGGCGCGGCAGTTTGGCAGGTTTATTACGACCCTCGTAGATTCACTAAACTTGTAAGCGTTGTTGATAGCGCGCCCGTAACAGGCACAACAGCTAACTCACCCCTAAGATGGGTTACAATTAAAGGAGGAACTTTTGAAGCGGGAGAAGTCATTAGCGTTACAAGCCGCATTAGAAAAACGGGCGCAAACGGTACAGCGATACAAAGATTCTATCAAAACACCTCTGAAAGCCTAACGGGTGCGAACATCTTAGGAACATACAACCTTACACCCGCAGGTGTTTTGTATCAACAAATCAATAGAGATATTGTAATTAAGTCAGCAACCGTAACAGAAGTAGTGCCGCCCTCTTCTAATATTCCTTTGGATGAAACGATGGTAAGTGGCGTAGCATGTGCGCAATACAATATTGATTGGTCAATCGACCAACACATCGGTTTTTACATTCAATTAACTAGCGGTTCAGATAGTGTCGTTCAATCTTACTACTCCATTGAGAAAATCACAAACATTCCGTAAATTATAACACCCATATAACAATGATTAATTTTGAAACACTCGGTATTCCCGAAGAACTTTTTAACGCCGTCAAGGATAAAGCAATTAAAATCCGAATAGACAGTAGCATTAAACACAAAGCGTCACTAGACCGTAGACGTCCTTTTATCACCGAAAGAGAAAGGATTAACGGGGTATGGCAAACGACTTCTCGTGTACCAAATTGGGTACATCATTTCACTCCTACTCAAAAGAACAATCTCTTTGGCGTAGGTGGTTTGAACTTTATCCTCGGTTATTTAGGTACGTATGAGTATCAAGGTAAAGAAGGGTCTAAGTATCTCATGTATAACGCTTTTACAAAAGACACGGTTTACTACGACGAGGACACAAATATGTTTGGTCGTGTAGTAGATAACTCATTGCCTTTTATTGGTAAGCAAGTTTTAACTACTAACGGAGTCCGTACAGAATACACTTTTGAGTGGACAAACGAACAACTCGCTACTCTAATGAATACTTCGGTAGAGAAAGTTGAAGCACTAAGAAGCGGTTGGGTATGGCAATTTGAAACCGTTGATACCGAAACAGAGGTAGCAAATGCGTTCTCGGTTATCTCTAAGGAGGAAAATGTAGTAAGTGCGAACTTGCTTGTAAACGGTAAAGATTGGAAAGAATATTCTCGCTTTGGTGACTTGCTATTTCCATTTGGAAAGAGAGGTCAAGATTTTATCGTAGATTGGGTATTGTACAACGAACACACCGATACTACTCCCGATTGGCCTAGTGAGGGTAATTTTGGCGAGGGTGCGAGAGTACGTTATGAGAAAGCAGACCCACGAGCGTTTAGCGTTAATGTAGGAGAAACGGACGGAGAGCCTTATTACGATAAAGACACCCATACGTTCTACTACAATCCAACGAAAGAGGCTTTGTTAGCGTTTGTACCTACTTTACTTCCCGCACAAGGAAAGAATGATGATTATGAGGTATTGATTGATTTAAAGACGGATAAAGCACATTACAATCGCTTTAAAGCACTAGCAGAAGCGGTTTAACTTTTGTTGGCTTTGAATATAGTTAGATTGCTATATCTTTGTCACTCATTTGGTTTTTTAATGTGAATATTAATTGTTTGTAAGCCCCTACTCGGAAACGACTGAGTGGGGGTTTTGTCTTTTTTTAACATTTGTGTGTGTAGGAATGTAGTATGTTTGCGGAAAACAAAACAACAATGTACACAGAAGAACAAAGGAAAGCAGCCCTAGAAGTTTCTAGTTTAGGTCTTCGATTAGATAACTTGATAAAAAAAGACGATTTAGACCTTGTAATTTTTGCACCCGCTTTTGCGAGTAATGTGGGTCGTATTGAGGAAATGAAAGCGTTGGGCGTGGGTTTTACCGAAGAATATCAGATTGAGTTTACTTGTAAGTTTACTTACGATTTTTTAGGTACTCAATTTACGGCAGAACACCTAACAAAACAAGATATGTTAGATATAGCCTCTTTTGCTTTTGAGATAACGAACCGACGCAAGAAAGAGAAGATTGAAGAAATGACTAAGAAGATTCAAGAATTGATGAAAGTTTTAAATCCGTAGTATGAAGACACATGACTATGTTTGTTATTTTGACGGTGCTTGTGCGCCCGTAAATCCAAAAGGGGCTATGGGTACGGGTGCTATCATTTATGACAAAGAAGAAAAGATAGTTTACACTCACAGTCAATACATAGAGCCTAATTTTCAAAACTCAAACAATGTAGCCGAACATTTGGCGTTAAGTGCAATACTTGAATATTTTATTACTCACAAACTAACGGATAAATCTATATTGGTAAAAGGCGATAGTATGTTAGTGGTAAAACAAATGTTAGGAGAGTGGCGTATAAAGCACGGACGTTATACAGAGGCGGCAAGGCGAAATAAAGCCTTTTGGGAACGTTTTACGGACATTGATATAGAATGGATACCTAGAGAAGAAAATGGCGATGCAGACGCTTACTCTACGATGTGCATACCCGCTGAATATAGAGAATTTATTTTACCACAAAGGAGAAAAAAGTTGCGTAAATAGAATGTTTGCGTTATATTTGTAGCGCAAACTCGGCTAAGATTTTGGATAAAGATTCCGCATTAAACCCCCCACGAGTTTGCAAGACACGGGGGTTTTTTGTTTTATACACATGAAGAAACCGCGTAAACATAAAAGTATTGTAAAACATAACCTAAGACTTAGGATTGAACACCAAGCCTCTTATGTTTCCTCTATCAACGCGGGAATGTGCATCAAACATTTTTCTACTAAAGAAGCTAAACTACTTGAATATTTTGCTTCGTTTAAACTTTCCTACATAGACTCGATTATATACGATTACAAGCCATCAAAGGTGGTAGGACGTAAAAAGATATACTTGAAGTCCGTAAACACGGTTATTTGGGCTGTAAATCAGTTTATCGAGCGCGGGTGGGCAAGAATGGAAGGAAAGAACCTCGTTTTAGCATCAAAGAAAGAATTAAAGAAATTATATAAAGTCAATTATAAGTGGTCAACGGTATGTACCGAATTTCATCAAGGTGAAACAAGGTATGTATTTCAGACTATGGCGATGAAACACGCGCAAAAGAGAAAGAATTGGTTAAAAGGGTTAGAAGAAAAATCACTCACTCACAAAGCAGAAACGAAGAAAGCAAAAAATGTTTTCTCTCGGTATAGTGGATTTTTCTGTGACCTATCATACGGATACCTTTCTCGCGCCTTTGACGTACCAACTACAACTTGCAAACGTGCGATTAAAGTTTTGGAGAAAAAGGCATTTTTAAAAGCTAAACGGACAAAACAAGAGTGTTTGGGAAAAATGACCTTTGAGGCGTTTTCTGCAATCACGGATTTAGGGTTTTATAAGTTAGGTTATGCAATCACAA
>Ga0075154_10002187_pt1 | contig 12947 bp, 8 predicted proteins | sample JI71714BDNA_FD_70965 | JGI IMG/M metagenome (GOLD analysis project Ga0075154, IMG submission 70965) | Wastewater effluent complex algal communities from Wisconsin, to seasonally profile nutrient transformation and Carbon sequestration -... | ecosystem: Engineered > WWTP > Effluent > Algae... | reverse complement strand
ATCGAGCACTGTAACAGCATCGAAAAATTAGATTTAAGGTTTGGGTCTGGGATGGCAGGCCTTGGATGGTTGATTGAGCATCTGTCACAGCAGGAATTTCTTACTCATCCGGAGGATTTTTTGATTGATTTGGATAAAGTTTTAAAGGCAGAGCTTTACAAGCAACTCCATTTGAAAAACTTTGATTTGTTTGACGGTGCAAATGGGTTAATGCAATATTTCTTAATACGAAAAGAGTATCCCGAATTTGAAAAATTAGTCGGGCTTTATATTGAGAACTTGATCTCAGCTTCTGTTCAGGCAGAGGATTTAAGAAAGTGGTACGTTACTGCTAAGAATAACAGAAACTCCATAGAACTAACCTGTAACCTGGGTGTTCCGCATGGAGTGTTAGGTACTTTATCGGTTTTATTAAAAATTGAAAAACGAACACAAATTCACCACGAGTCAATCATAAAATTAATTAAAGAAGTATCGAAATCAATTTTGCACGAACGTGTTTCGAATGAAGTTTACAGTTTTCCGAGCATAGTTTTTTTAGAAAGTAAAACCATGGCCCCCTCGGATTTAGCGTGGTGTTATGGTGACTTATCCGCGGGATACATGTTACTTCAAGCCGGGATAGTTACAAACGATGAAAGCCTGAAGGAGGCCAGCCTAAGTTTTCTTTTGGAGATTTGCAAAAGAACGGACTGTAGGGAGGGTAATTTGACTCTATGTCATGGTTTAATCTCAGTCTCACACTTATTCTATAAAATATTCTGGCTTTCCAAAGAAATGGCTTTTAAACAAGCGTCCGTATTTTGGCTTCACAAAACTTATACTTTAATAAATGAAAAGATCAAAGACGGTTCACTTCAGGATGATAAGCAAGATTTGATTAATGAATATTCTTTACTATATGGATATCCCGGCTTAGCCCTATCCCTTATTTCCCAAACAACCGGCCATGAAGTGCTTTGGGATGAATGTTTATTATTATAAAACAATAAAAAATAAATGAAGACACTAGCAATTTGCCACCCAAGAATTAAGGAAATACGAGAGGATGATTTTTTTTCTGAAATTCAAATTAGTGGTACGCCCATTACAATAGGCTTGGTTGACTCAGAACTTGTTGAACTGCCGCGTGATGAAAAATACGCTCATTGCTTATTAGTCCGAAAAATAGCCTTTTCGTGCAATTATCGGGATAAGACATTAATGCTTTTGTTTAATGATAAATGCCACGCGAAATCTGATGATAATTTAATTTATTACTCACCAATCGGGTCAGAATTTGTTGCAGAGGTTGTAAGTGTTGGTAGCGCAGTGACCAATTTTGAAGTTGGAGATAAAGTTATACCGAATGGAACATATCCCATTTTAAAGAAGGGGAATTCGGGACTAGGAGGACTTCCTACGAATTTAGGTTCACAACGCTTTCAACTGTTTACAGAAAATCATTTAGTTAAAGTACCAAATGATATTCCAGATGAGGTGCTAGCATCACTGACGATCGGTGGCCATACCGTATATTCCATGTTGAGAAGATTAACGATCAGGCAAGGGATGAATGTACTTGTAACAGCGGCAACTTCTAATACCTCACTGATGGTTCTCGAAGCACTAAAAAAATATAACGTTAACGTTTTTGCAGTTTCAAGCAGTCTCAAATCTGCCGAGAAGATCAGGGCAATAGGTGTAAAAGAAGTAATTTCCAGCCCAGCGGTAGATAAAAATGCGTTACTGCAAGCCACTAAGCGTGTTGGTTCGTTTGATATTGTAATTGATCCCTTCTTTGATCTGTTTATAAATGAGATTATTAAGTGTATGAATTTTAATAGTAGCTACATCACATGTGGCTTTTTCAATCAACACAAAAGTTTTGTCGCTAATGGCCAAGTTATTAACAACGATTTTAATGTCATAATGACTCAATGCATGATTAAGAATATTTCCCTTATCGGTAATTGCCTTGGAAGTCTGCAAGATTTAGAAAATGCCATCCGTGATATACAATTGAATCAATTCAAAATTGCCATTGATTCTGTTCACCAGGGTGATCAAATTCAATCCTTCTTTAACAGAACCTTTAACGCACCTGACCGATTTGGAAAAGTTGTTTACAAATATGAGTAAGAGCAGTGGTATAAAGGCTAAAACACAATTGCCGTATCGGGCATTTGGGAAATTTGTTTTTAGAGCTCCCTTGTTTCCAGTTTCAGTTTTACATGATCTGTATACGTCTGATTTTTTTGACGAAGACAGAGCTTTGCTTGATAATCCGTATTTCAAGGAGGCCATACTACTTAGCTCCGGTGATCTGTATGAAGAGTTGGAAAAACTTAATACGGATGGAAAAAAGGGTAATCTTGAAATTAATGTTAAAATTTCCATTCTGAAATACCTGATTCGAATGTGCACACGGTGTACTCCATTTGGCTTATTTGCTGGATGTGGCGTAGGAACAATTGCAGGAGATAGTCGAATCGAGTTAACAGACACTTTTCACTACAAAAGTCATACGCGACTTGATATGAATTACCTCTGTTCTCTTGTTCACGAGATAAGTAAGTCAAAAGTAGGCCGACAGAATTTTAAGTTTTTTTCAAACAACAGTATTTATTATGTTGGGGGAAATTTAAGGTATACCGAATATACTTACAGTGGCAAAAGTAATCGAAGACGGCACTTCTTGTCTTCTGCTGAGTTAACGCCTTATTTAAGCGTGGTTCTTGAGACTGCCAGGAATGGTGCAACGTTACATGAGCTCGAAATTTCTCTATCTAAATTTGAAGTTTCCGGAGAAGAGGCGTATGAATATTTGAGTGAGTTGGTGGATAATCAAATACTAACGAGCGAAATAGAGCCCGCTGTTACTGGAAATGACTTACTTGAGACACTGATTTACAAGCTCAATCAAATTGATAAAGGAAACCGGGAACTATTAACCTTGCAAAAGCAGCTATCTGATCTTAATAATTTGCCAATTGGACGCCCTAAAAATGAGTATCATTCAATCATAGATGGTTTAAAAAATCTTAGAAATGATTACAATAGTAAATATCTATTCCAGACTGATCTTCTTCTTAAATCGGATCAAGCAACTCTTAGCCAATCTGTTGTTGACAATGTTTTAGCAGGTATTCGTGTACTTAATAAACTTACTCCAATGCCGGCTGACACAATATTGGATAGATTCAAAAAGGATTTCTTTGATCGGTATGAATATCAGGAGATCCCGCTTCTTGAGGCCCTTGATTCTGAAATTGGCGTTGCGTTTGGAAATGCAAACCTTAAAGGTGACCTTAATCCTTTAATAGATGATATTCGATTCCCCACTAAGCGAAATCAAGAAAGAACAATTAAAGTTGATCTGATTCAACAGTTATTGTTAACAAAGTATGACGATTTTTTAAAGAACACTGGTGAAAATGAAATTGTACTAATGGATGAGGAACTGACGATATTGCCGGAGTCATGGCATAATCTCCCCGATACCATGTATGCCATGTTTAGTATTTTGAAAAACGATACGGACAGTTTAATTGATTTGAGAGCGTGCTCTGGACCATCGGCAGCAAACTTATTGGGTCGATTTTGCTACATGGACACTGAGATTCATGACTTAGCAAAAAGTATTGTTGAAAAGGAGGAAGAATTGAATTCAGATTCAATACTTGCGGAAGTTGTTCATTTGCCTGAATCAAGAACAGGTAATATTCTTTTTAGACCGACAATACGAAAATATGAAATTACCTACCTAGCAAATCCTTCTACAGAATCGCCTTACGTAATACCTGCCAGTGATCTGACAATTTCTGTAGTAAATGGCAAAGTAATTCTTAAATCCATAAGATTGAAAAAAAGGGTAATACCACGATTAACAAACGCGCATAATTACTCAGCCAATAGCACTCCAGTATACCACTTTTTATGCTCCATGCAAACGCAACATTTGCGGGTGCATTTAGATTTTACGTGGGGCCAGTTATTGGCAGGCAAATTGAGCTTGCCTCGCGTTCGTTACAATAATATTATACTTTCTCCAGCGATATGGAATATATCAGCCCGGGATATTCAGGCACTACCAGCCATTGAAGAGAAAAAATTTGCCGAGGCCGTCCAAAAGTTCCGATCAGCGCGAAATATTCCTGACAAAGTTCTAGTTTCTACTGGCGGTGATAATAAGCTTCTCATAAACTTTAACCATCTGCCTTCCGTGCAGCTATTATTTTCCGAAAGGAAAATGCCTATTGTGCTGGAGGAATTTTTATTTAATGAAACTGCTCCTCTAATTCAACGGGGTGAACAGGCTTTCACCAATGAATTGATTCTTTGTTTTCATCGAAATAATGCCGAATGACAGAAGTTAAGCGAACCTACTTTGTGGGTGATCAATGGCTGTATTATAAGCTTTATTCAGGACCAAAAACCATTGAAGCCATATTACTAAGCGAATTATTCCCTTTAATGAAGAAACTGAAAAAGGATGGTTTAATCGATAAATTCTTTTTTATACGATATACAGATCCCGAATATCACTTAAGAGTAAGGTTTCACTTGACGCATATAGACAGGATAGGAGTGGTAATTCTTGAATTAAACAAAGTTCTGAAACATGGTGTTGAAAATCGGATTATCAGCAGGGTTTTGATCGATACGTATACCCGAGAACTTGAACGCTACGGAAAAATTACCATGAACGATGTCGAAACTTTTTTTGATTTTGACTCGAATCTTATCCTTGATCATTTGACAAAAGAACGTAATGACGGTCAACGGTGGATTTTTGGAGCCTGTTGCATGGACCAATTATTCAATGCACTGGCATTTAGTTCTATTCAAAAAGAGGATTTTTGCCGTAAAAATGCGAACCACTTTTTAACAGAATTCGGAAACGTTAAAGGGCTTAGAATTCAACTGGATGACAAATACAGAAAGCAAAAAAAAGTGATTGAGTCTCTTTTAATTCCAAAGGATGGAAATTCAACGAGCCCGAAAAATTACTATACTGAAATTGAGTCCATTATTACGAAGTTTAACTCACTCGCTAAAGAAGGTCTTTTAGAAATTTCATTAGACGATCTCCTCAGCAGTTTAATTCATATGAACTTTAATCGTCTCTTTAGAACCAAGCAAAGAATGCAGGAATTCGTTGTATATTATCTTATGGAAAAATTTTACATGTCGGTGAATGCCCGGTTAAAATACAGTAAAAGCACCTAACACTGACTAAGTGAAATTTCCAAATTACAAACAGGCGGATGCAACAGATTGCGGCCCTACATGTTTAAGAATTGTAGCTAAACATTTTGGCCGGCAATTTAATCTTGCATCACTAAGGGAGCTAACGTACAAAAACAGAACGGGAGTCTCCTTACTGGGAATAAGCGATGCGGCCGAGAAGCTTGGATTCAGAACTCAAGGCTGCAAAATAACCTATGAGGCGTTAGCAACTGCCCAATTACCCTGTATCGCACACTGGGCGCAAAAACACTTTGTTGTAGTCTATAAGATTTCTAAAGAAAAAGTTTATGTCTCTGATCCGGCTATTGGTCTGTTGGAATATAAAAAGCAGGAATTTCTTTCTGGATGGGCCTCAACCTCAATAGGAGAAGAGCCTGCGGGGTTAGTATTATTACTTTCACCAACACCTTCATTCTACAATACTGAAAATGAAAAGGAGCAGAAAATTAATCTTACGTATCTCCTAGAGTATCTCAAGCCTTATAGAAAACTTATTCTAAATCTTTTGTTAAGTTTTCTTGTGGCTAGTTTACTTAGCTTGATTTTTCCTTTCCTGACCCAATCCATTGTTGACGTAGGCATTGGAACACAAGACTTAGATTTTGTTGTTTTAGTTTTAATCTCGCAACTTATCCTCACTGTCGGGCAAACTTCAGTTGAACTTATTCGGACTTGGCTCATGCTCTATCTGACAAGTCGAATTAGCATCTCACTTGTATCAGATTTTTTAATCAAGTTGATGAAACTCCCAATCCGTTTTTTTGACTCTAAAGTCATTGGAGACTTAATTCAAAGAATGTCAGATAACAGCAGGGTTCAATCATTTCTGACGGGAAATTTAATACATATGTCTTTCAGTATTTTCATTCTGATATTGTATAGTTTTATTCTGGCCTATTACGATTGGAGAATATTGGGAATATTTTACTTAGGTAGTTTTTTATACATCGGCTGGATACTGCTGTTTTTAAAGAAACGCAAGGAATTGGATTATAAACATTTTAGCCAGGCGGCTGCAAATCAAAACACATCATATGAGTTAATTACCGGAATGCAGGAAATAAAACTCAATAATTTTGAAAAACAAAAGCGATGGAAGTGGGAACACGTACAGGCGAAACTTTTTAAGCTTAATATTAAAGCCCTTAGGCTCACACAAAATCAACAGATAGGATCTCTTTTTATTAATCAAATAAAAAATATTTTTATTTCATACTTAACAGTAAAAGCAGTTATAGCGGGTGAAATTACGTTGGGTATGATGGTATCGATTCAATACATTCTTGGCCAGTTAAATGCACCAATCAGTGATGCAATTGGGTTCATCCGGTCAGCGCAGGATGCCAATATTAGTTTAGAAAGACTTGGAGAAATTCATCAAAAAGATGATGAGGAAAAATCAGCTGAACAAAAAATTACTGAGTTGGGAGAGAATAAGGATCTGATACTGAAAAATTTAACATTTAGCTATGACGGACCGCGATCACCCAAAGTTTTAAACAATATCAGCCTGACTGTGCCGGCAAATAAGGTTACAGCCATTGTGGGTACAAGCGGGAGCGGCAAAACTACTCTGCTAAAAATCATGCTCGGATTTTATCCACCTACAGAAGGTAAAATTATGATTGGGGAATTTGACTTATCTCAGTATAGTCTTGAAATGTGGCGCAAAAACTGTGGTGTTGTGATGCAGGAGGGGTTTATTTTTTCGGATACAATAGCCGGTAATATTGCAGTAGGAGATGAGGTTCCAGACAAGGAGAGATTATCTATTTCGGTTGAGCTTTCAAACATAAGTGAATTTATCGATCTGCTACCGTTAAAATATAATACTAAAATAGGAGCAGATGGAGTAGGCCTTAGTAGCGGGCAAAAGCAGCGTTTGTTAATCGCCAGAGCAATCTATAAAGACCCCGAATTTCTTTTCTTTGATGAAGCAACAAATTCTTTAGATGCTGAAAACGAAAAAGTAATTATTAAGAATCTGGATTCCTTTGGAAAGGAGAAAACGATGGTAATTGTCGCGCATCGTCTCAGTACGGTAAAAAACGCTGACCAAATTGTTGTATTAAATAAGGGAACAATCACTGAGATTGGAACTCACGATGAACTGATTAGTAAAAAGGGTGACTATTACTCCTTGGTTCAAAATCAATTGGAGCTGTGATGCTATGGAAAAAAATCGAATAAAGAATTTTAATCTCAGGAGCGAAGAAGTTCAAGATATTATTAGCGAGGTACCAGGCTGGTTAATCAGAAATGGAATTATTTTGGTATTAGTAATTATTTCGTGCTTGCTACTTGGAGCTTATCTTTTTAAATATCCTGACATAATTTATTCGAGAGTAACAATTATTTCTGAAAATCCGCCTATTTCTATTGTATCTAAGATTAATGGAAATTTAGATCAACTTTTCGTGAAGGATAATCAACATGTTGATGAAGGCGATTTGATCGCAGTAATGGAAAACCCTGCGAATTATGTGCATATATCCAAGGTAAAACAGTTGCTCGATTCGCTTCAACCTGTTATTAGTGACCCAAATGGTTTTAACTACAATACGCTCAATAGAAATTTTGATTTAGGATCGGTATTTAACTACTATTCTTTGTTCATTACAACACACGAGGATTATGTTCGTTTCTTAAATTTCGATAATCGAGGTAAGAAAATTAGTACATTAAAAATTCACAAAAATGATTTTCAAAAATACTTCAGAACGCTTGTGAGTAAAAGTGCAGTATTGAAAGAAGACTTAAAATTAGCTAAGAAACAATTTAAAAGAGACTCAATACTCTACTCTAGCAAGACAATTGCAGATGTAGAATTTGAACGTAGTCAGTCTCAATTTCTTAAGCAACAATATTCTTACAGTAATTCTCTATCAGAATTAGCAAACACTCAAATTCAAGTAAATCAGCTGGAACAACAAATTCAAGAATTGGAAACTCAAAAATTGGAGGAGAAAAGTAGACTATTGGCGGCATACAGGCAAGCTTACGAAAACCTCAAAACGCAACTAATTACCTGGGAACAATTGCACTTATTAAAGGCACCAATTTCCGGAACAGTTTCCTTTACAAATGTTTTTAGTGCGAATCAGTATATAAATGCAAATAACGCCGTATTTACAATTGTTCCGGAACTAGAAAGTAGCATAATAGGTAAAGTGATGCTGCCGATGAGTGGTTCAGGAAAAGTCCAATCTGGTCAAAAGGTTAACATTAAATTGGACAACTTTCCTTACGCAGAATATGGGATTGTTCGCGGAGTCATTCAAAACGTATCATTGACACCTTTTACAAATTCGAGCGGTGTGTTTTACACAGCAACACTTATTTTACCAAATGGATTAAATACCAGTCACAACAAAACCTTGCCGCTTACTCAGGAAGTACAGGGCTCTGCTGAGATCATTACAAAGGACCGAAGGCTCATTGAGCGTTTCATTGAGCCAATTGTTACTGTATTCAGAGACAAATAAATAGCACTGCACCGAGTATAATTTTGAACCCGGGACCGAGCCCAAATTTGGGGAGCTTACAATCACTGTTACGGATGAGCAACGGGAAGAGCTGGAAATTTCACAACTCTATTTCAATCTACCTCATGGCTACTGCCTTGTACAGTTACGCTAGCTGATGTAGCATTTGCCGCAAGGAATGTTAGTATCTCACGATTTATAAAGAAGATATTGTCTGCGGACTTTACTAACAAGGGAATTTTTTCCAATCAACAAATCATAGTCGCAATTGTCGCAAAAGCTTAGAATTTCGTAAAGCATTTTCCAAAATGGTCTTTACTAACTGAATTTCAGAATCTTTTCATCTTTTGAAGGTAGTTTTTATCAACCGCCTTTTGAGTGTAGATCATTGTTGTTCTAAGGTCAGCGTGCCGCAGCGTTTTTTGGATAAATTCAAGAAGAACTCCTTTATCATACATTAGTTGTCCTGCAGTATGTCTCAGACTGTGTGGGGTATACTTTCCCTTTACTCTAAGCTTTTTAAAATACCTCATAACTAACTCGTCTAAAGCTGCCCGGTCAAGGTTAGGGAACACCCTGCCTTTCTTAATACTTTCCTTTTTTAGATAATTAGCAATCTCCTTTTTTACCGTTGACGACATCTTTACAATGTCCTTCGATTTTTCACTTCTTCCTTTTCCCCAAACAGCTATGCGTCCTTGAGTTAACTTCAAATCACCAACAGAAAGTCTTAACACTTCGATAGACCTAAGTCCGTTCCAGGCCATTAAAGAAAGAATAGCTCTATCACGTGACGTTTTTGCCAACTGGAGTAACCTCTTCCTTTGTTGTTCGCTCAGGCTATCTTTGTGATATGTTGAAGTAAGGCTTCTGGGTAGAGTTACTCGGAGTGATGTCACTTCTTTCAACGATTGTGCACTAATCCGTTTTAACGATGACTTTATTAAACGTTGTTCTTTGGAAAGGTCAGATGTTTCAAATCCTTGATAAGACAGAACCCACTCGCAAAATGATTTTAGCACCGTTTTGTATAATCTTTTGGTGTAATCAGAAAGGCTAGGGGAGAGCACGTATTTTCCAGCTGTTCTCTTATTTATTCGTGTAATATCATCTTTAATGGAAGAGAAGTATCTATTAAGTACCGTGGCATAGATTGATACGCTGCCCTTTGATCTTAGCCTATCCTGAACCGAAGCAAGAAATAACTTAACATAGATATTAGAAATGGGAAGCTTTGGTTCGTTCAGATCATTAACTAAAAACTGAATTTTCTTAAACTCAAGAAATTTATAGAATCGACTAAGGACCGATCGGAGAGAGGTATTCTTTTGTTGGATATAGTCAGCTAGCTGAGACAAAACATCTCCGCCCTGCTTATAAGTTTTGAGAAATGATTTAGCATTCACCAGATAAGTTCCAGTCACACCATATTTCCGTTTCAGCCAATACTCGTAGTCGACCAGGATTTGGCTCGCAGTAAGAATTGGTTTTGAAATTTCCGACCCAACCACTAAAATCTTGCTCATAAATATACATGTTTAGAAGTAGGCAGTTCTTAATTTATGGTTTACTAAACATTATAAATGTACATTTAATTTTTAGTAAACAATAAACAACATTCGAATTTATTCTCTTGCGAAAACATTGTACTTAGATAATCTTTTTTAATACATATTACCCATACCGCGCATACTACATTGTCTGGGACATTGGGGCGATAAATTTGTCTCAGCCATTTTCAAATCGTAATTCCGTATGCGGCCATTATTAGGGGAAAATGGAGCGCTGGGAGTAACTCCTATTCAGTACTCGTAAATTCAATTGAATTTCTTAGCTTACAACGCTCGGATATGTATAACTGAGCTTGGCTAAAAATCGCGTTCTGTTTCATGCGCCTGGCATGATTTACTTACAGAGGGGAGATCGCGTGTAGTCAACAAGCACGAACACAAACAAGACCCTTTATGGCATTTGACATCCAAGATGACACAGTCAACATAATTTCTCCGGTCGTAAAGTCCAACCAAGTGCAATCTATATTGTGCACTTTAAAAATCTGGGACTTATGAAGGTTCTTGGAATTCAATTGAAATCAAAAGAAGCTATTCTAGTAGTTCTTGAACAGTATGACAATGGTAACATTGTTCAGACCTCAGAAGGAAACAAGTTTGAGGTGTCGGATATCTATAATACTGAACAGGTTCGACAGTTCAGCAACCAAATTGACGTAGCATTTAAGCAAATCAAGCCGGATCTAATTGGGATATGTAAAAGAAGTGAGAATGCTAGAGGTAAGATGGCACCCGCAGCGGCTTCGTTCAAATGGGAGGGCATCATCCAGTTGAACAGTAAGGTTGACATTCGCTTTGTCTCGCCACAGACTGTTAAGGCGTTTTTCAAAAAAAATGCTAAAACTATAAACGCCAATAGACGGTATCAAGATGACGCCTTTGACGTTGCATGCTATCTGTTGAGCGCTAAATAAATGGAAGAGTTAAATGACGATCATGGATCGGAATCGGTTCGGAAATACGTACGGACACTGACTGATATCAAAGTTAATGTTTTCGTTAAAGGTGGAAATAATGGACTAGTCTATTTTGGAACTAGAACGAAATTGAATGATGAGGTAGCGCTGAAATTTTATGGTTCATATCCTCATTTTGATTCATCGGAAGAGCCTGTTATACTTAAACGCATTAAGCATCCTAATATTCTTGAAGTTTATGATTTAAAATTTGTGCCTCCAGTAAGTGGGTGTTTCATTTCTCCGCGTATTATGGGTGGGGATTTGCAAGGTCATATCGATGGCAGGTCAATTTCCAGCAGAGAGGCGTTAAAATTTACATCTGGGATCTTATCAGGGGTTGCGGAGCTACATGCAAATCACGGATTGGTCCATCGTGATTTAAAACCGGCAAACATTCTACTTCATCTAGACACGATGACTCCAATAATTGCAGATTTGGGAGCTGTTAAGAAAATCGATGTTGCACATGGTTATACTTCGGAATCAAAGGCTACATTCTACTATCTTCCTCCAGAATGTATTATTGATAAAAAGTACTATTTTCAGTCTGACCTTTATCAGGTGGGTCTGATATTCTTTCAGTTGGTAGGAGGTTTTTTTCCTGTCCAAGAACCATTTAGATGGCTTTCTTCGAAGGAAATAACCAAGTTAAAAAAAGTGCCAATTGACAAAAAGGATGAGCAAATCGATGAGTTTATAGCTTCTAAAATTGTTAAAGGTAAACTCGCGGACACCAACACGCTGCCTCCTTATCTCGATCCTGCATTCAAACGACTGCTAAATAGAGCGCTTCATTTTGATTCTTCAAGTCGATTTCAAAATTCATCAGAATTTCTCAAGGAAATAACAAAACTTATCGGTCTATATCCTTCGTACCGGAACACTCCTGACTATTTGCATGTCGTTCATGACAATGGGACGGAATACAGAATATTTCAGGAGGAAACCGAATTTTTTATCGATAGACGTTTGCCTGGTAAACAATGGAGGAAAGACAACAGTCACGATAATACCTTTGGATCAGTACTATCCATTGCAAGAATCTCTTGATATTAAACGGCAACCAACATTCACATTATTTTAAACAAAAATAAACAAAAATGGAAATAACATTGAAACAGATTGGTATAACAAGCGCAGTACTATAAGCGATACCGTGCAAGCAGAAAGTACTTCGCGATAGCTGAATGTTCGCACGAATGGCTGCGCGTTCATCGGGAGTATGGCTTTGTCGGGGCTGGACATGGGCCTTAAAATAGTAAATTCTAACCCTTATCGTAGCGGCATCGTACTGTAGAAGGCTATCACCCTAATTCAGAGAACTTCTATTTGAATCCTTATAATTGGACTGTATTCCTAGTGATTTGGCAGCATGGAACTAGATAGCACCTAAATTTCCCTTAATTTAAGAGGCTCAAACTCAGAACCCTGTAATGACCCAAGAACTCGAGAAAACCCTGTGGGCTACTGCCGACAAGCTGCGCAATAACATGGATGCGGCTGAATACAAGCACATAGTCCTTGGCCTCATATTCCTTAAGTATATCTCTGATAGCTTCGAAGAACTTTATAATAAACTCAAGGCCGATAAGCATTCGGACGAAGAGGATAAAGACGAATACCTGGCCGAGAACGTATTCTACGTTCCGCCCAGCGCGCGATGGAATTTCTTACAACATCAACGGGCTAAACTTCCATCT
>Ga0075154_10002186_pt1 | contig 12950 bp, 12 predicted proteins | sample JI71714BDNA_FD_70965 | JGI IMG/M metagenome (GOLD analysis project Ga0075154, IMG submission 70965) | Wastewater effluent complex algal communities from Wisconsin, to seasonally profile nutrient transformation and Carbon sequestration -... | ecosystem: Engineered > WWTP > Effluent > Algae... | reverse complement strand
TCGCTTTCGCCCATGCAGCGGGTGGACCAGCCGATCAGATAGTTCATCACGGCAAAATCGGACTGGAATTCTTCGGCTTCCGAAATCGTGTCCTGATATTCGGCACCCTTGAAGCTGGCGCGGGCGTTGCCGTAATCGCCTTTGCGCAAATAGAGCAGGCCGCGATAATAATAGGCCATGGCGCGCTCATAGGGCTCGCCCTTGAAATCCTTGTTGGCTTCAAGCGCGAAGGTGCTGCGCGCGCGGCTGGCCAGTGCATCCTTGGCATAGACCGCCTCGATGCGGGCCAGCGCCTGATCAAAGGCCTTTTCGGCGGTGGTGTAATCGCCCAGTTCCATGGCGGCGAGGCCAAGCCGCTTGAAATTGACCACGCTGTTGCGTTCGCCGCCAAACCAGAGATTGGACCAATAGGGTTTCAGTGCATCAGGCTTGTTGGCCAGAAAGGCTTCGGTTTCATCCGGATAGGGGCCATCACCATATTGACGCTTCCAGGCCGCCAGTTGCTTGGCGCGGGCCTTGGGATCCATGGGTGCCGATTCGGCGGCCGGGGCCGGCGCGGCGGCCGGGGCGGCAGCGGGGGGCGTGCTGGCCTGGGCCAGGCGCATCGGGGCGGCCGTCGGGGCAGTGGACGGAGCAGTGGCAAAAGCCGCCGCTGCCGCAGCGGCCGACAAGCGGGCCGCGGCGGGAGCCGGGGCCGCTGCTGGCGCTGCCGCTGCAGCAAAGCGTTCCAATGGCGCAGCCGTTTCGCCGTAAGCCGGCGGCGGCACCACGGCGCGGGTGCTTTGCGCGACGGCGGTGGTGCAGCCGCTGCTGGCCAACAGGGCGGCGACGGCGATGCTTTTGCGTGTCATGTGGAAATCCCCCCGGATTGTTCCGCCGGCTTGCCCCCGTTGGCTGTGCCGGTCTGTTCAGTCTCGCCCGATTATGGGCCGATCAACGATAGACCACGTCATCGCGCGATGCGCGCACCACCACGAACGGTTCCGAGATATAGACGGTCTCGGTGGTTTCCATGTCGATCAGTTCGAAGATGACCTGGATGGCGCGCTGGGTCATGCCGGTGGTGTTGTTGCGGCTGTCCTGGCTGGTGATGCGGCCAACCAGGCGATAATCGGTGCCGGCGACCGCCTTGGTCATGCCGCGGGTGCCCACATCGGTCTGGCCCTGGCGCTTCAGCTCACGCTCTTCCATCACGTCCTGGATATTCTCGCGGGACAGGAAACGCATCTTGCCGGCGGCGGCGCGGATCATCTGGGCGCGCAGCTGATCGGAGAAGAGATCGGTGTCGATCCGCTGGCTGGACTGGTTGCGGATGCGCGAGCCTTCCAGAATGACGCGCGGCGGCACCGGGGTGCCGACAATATCCTGGCGCTGAAGCAGATCGCGCACGATCCGATCCGACATGCCGATGATGTCGCGCATTTCAATGCCGGTGCCGGCAACCAGGCCGCGGTTCTGCGGATCAATGTCCACGGCGCCCTGCCCCTTTTTCTGGGCGGTGGCCGGAACGGCGGCGGTGGCCGCCACGGCCCCCAACAAGACAAGGCCAATCAAGTTGCGCATGCGTTTTTCACCCCTCGCAAAAGCACGTCACTGGCAGATGGCCAGACTCCCCAATGGCGGGAGCTTTCCATTTTGCACAACGTGAATCAACGTGAATTTACTGTGAACAGGGCTGAAACCGCGTTTCGGCCCAGGGGCGCTGGCACCGGATTGGCCGAAAACCGGCCTAACGGCTCATGTCCACAACGCCGCGCGGGATCTTCACATCCAGCCGCGTCTGCCCGGCAGCCAGCCTGATCTGGCAGGCCAGCCGGCTCTGGCGGTTGGCGCCGGCGGCGAAATCCAGCATATCCTCTTCTTCCTCGCTGGGCGCGGGCAGTTGATCGATATCGCCGCCCACCAGATGGACATGGCAGGTGGAACAGGCCATCGCGCCTTCGCAGGTGCCTTCCAGCGGCTGGCCATGGGCCTGGGCCAGATCGAGCAGCCGATCACCCGGCTGGGCATCGATCATGGTCTCGCGGGTGCCATCGGCCGAGATGAAGCGGATGCGGATCATTGCACTGCAACATCTGCCGTGATCAGGCGAATTCCGCAAGATAGGCCGCAACGACGGCGTTGATTTGTGCAGCTGCGCTGGTGATGTCGGCATGCGTGGTGAAGCGGCCAAAGCCCAGCCGCACACAGGCCTTGGCGGCGGTTTCGGACAGACCCAGCGCGGTGAGCACATGGGAGGCGCGCCCCGTCACGGCGGCACAGGCGGAGCCGGCGGAAATGGCCAGGCCGGGCAGACGCTGGATCAGCGGCACGCCCACGCCGGGAAAGCCGAGATTGAGATTGCCGGGCCAACGCTGGGCCAGGCTGCCATTGATCTGATGCGGGATGGTGAGCGCGCCAAGCAGCGCCTCGCGCAGGGCCAGGGCATGGGCATGATCTTCGGCCATGCGCGCGCCGGCGATGCGGGCGGCTTCGCCCAGGCCGGCGATCAGCGCCGTGGGCAGGGTGCCCGAACGCCCATCTTCCTGGCCGCCGCCGTGCAGCAGCGGCGTGATGGTGGTGAAGGGCCGGCGATAGAGGGCACCGACGCCTTTGGGGCCGTAAATCTTGTGGGCGGTGAGGCTGAGCAGATCGATGCCGCAGGCCTCCACATCGATCGGCACCTTGCCGAAGCCTTGCGCGGCATCAACGTGGAACACGGCGCCGACGGCGTGGGCGAGCCGGCCGATCGCGGCGAGATCCTGCACCACGCCGATTTCGTTGTTGACCGCCATGACCGACACGAGCGCCACATCCTCGCCGAGCGCGCGGGCCAGATCGCCCAGGTCCACCAGGCCATCGGCGCGGACGGGGACGATGGTGAGCAATGCGCCGATGCTGGCGAGATACTGGGCGGTTTCGAGCACGCTGCTGTGTTCGGTGGCGAGGGTGACGATGCGGCGGCGGCTCTGGCCCGGCGCGGTGAGCAGGCCCTTGATCGCCCAATTGTTGCTTTCGGTGGCGCCGCTGGTGAAGGCGATGGCTTCGGGTGGGGCGTTCAGCAGAGCAGCGACATGGGCGCGGGCGGCCTCCACCGCAGCCTTGGCCCGGTATCCCCACATGTGCGCGCTGTGTGGATTGCCGAAGCCGGCCACGCCCCAGGGCTCCATGGCGGCGGCGACGGCGGGATCAAGTGGCGTGGTGGCGCCATGGTCGAGATAGAGGGGCAGGGTCATGGCAATTTTCCAAGGCGCTTTGCCATGGCCTCCCAGGCGGCGGCAAAGGCGGCGAGTTCGGCATCGCTGGTGGCGGGGGAGAGGGAAACGCGGATGGCTTCGCCGGCGGCCTGGCCCAGCCCCATGGCGGCGAGCACATGGCTGGATTTGACCTTGCCCGATGAACAGGCCGCGCCGGCGGAGACCATGATGCCTTCCAGATCGAGCATCATCACCTGCGTGGCGGCGGCCACACCGGGCAGGCCGATGCTGCTGATATGGGGCAGGCGTGGGGCGGTGCTGCCGTGGATGATGGCGCCGGCAGCGGTGAGCCGGGCTTCGAGCGCGGCGCGGCGGGCGGTGACGGCGGCCCAGTCGTGGCTGATGCCCAGCGCGGCGGCCAGCGCGGCGATGCCGGGCAGATTCTGGGTGCCGCCGCGGTGCCCACGCTCCTGCCCGCCGCCGCGCTGCACCGGGGTGAGCCGGGCGGGATCGCGGGCGATCAGCGCGCCGATGCCCATGGGCGCGCCCAATTTGTGGCCCGAGATGGCGATAAAATCGGCATCGGGCAGTGCCAGCTTGCCGGCAGACTGCACGCAATCGGCCAGCAGCAGGCCGCCGTGGGCGCGGGTGAGGGCGGCGATTTCGGCCAGCGGCTGGATCACGCCGGTTTCATTGTTGCCGGCCTGCACCGCCACCAGCGCCGGGCCGGATTGCAGCAGGATTTCGAGCGCGGTCAGATCGATCAGGCCGGATGGCAACACGGGGGCGATGATCGCATCATCGCGGGCGGCCAGCACGGCGCTGTGTTCGGTGGCGCTGGCGATCAGCGGCAGGTTGCAGCCGTTTATGGCCAGCGCCAGCGCTTCGGTGCCGCCGCTGGTGAAGATGATCTGTTCCGCCGCCACGCCGGCAAAGCGCGCCACGGCATCGCGGCTGGCTTCGATCAGGCCGTTCGCGGCGCGGCCGGCGCTGTGCACGCTGGATGGATTGCCAGCCAGCGCGGCAGCATCCGCCAGCGCCGCAATCGCGGCGGGCAGGGCCGGCGTGGTGGCGGCATGATCAAGATAGATTCGGCTTTTCATTGCAACTCGGGCTCTCCACGCCATATAGGGCGCGATATCCCCTTGTGCCAGAAACTGGATCATCATGCCTGAAGTGATCATTGCCGGCCCCGAAGGGCGTCTTGAGGGCCGTTACCAGCCGGGCAACGGCCCGCGCGCGCCGGTGGCCATATTGCTGCAACCGCACCCGGCGCAGGGCACGATGAACCATCCCATCGTGCTGGCCCTGTATCAAAGCTTCGTGCGGCGCGGCTTTGCCACGCTGCGCTTCAACTTCCGCGGTGTTGGCCGCAGCCAGGGCACGTTTGACAACGGCATTGGCGAGCTTTCCGATGCCGCCAGCGCGCTCGACTGGTTGCAGCAGTTCAATCCGGAAGCCCACACCACCTGGGTGGGCGGCTTTTCTTTTGGCGCGTGGATCGGCATGCAGTTGCTGATGCGCCGGCCGGAGATCAAGGGCTTCATCTCGATCGCGCCGCCGGCCAACATGTATGATTTTTCGTTCCTGGCGCCCTGCCCGTCGAGCGGGATCATCGTGGACGGCGAAGCCGACGAAGTGGTGCCAACGGCCGCCGTGCAGAAGCTGGTCGACAAATTGAAGACGCAGAAGCACATCACCATCCACCACAGCACGATCCCGGGGGCGAACCATTTCTTCGCCCAGGAGATGGTGCCGCTGATGGCTGAGGTGGATGGCTATCTGGACATGCGGCTGGCGAACGGCGGGCGGTAGTTCCCACCCCCGACCCCTCCCGCAGGCGGGAGGGGAGATATTTGCGCCTGAGTTTCCTTCTGCTCCCCTCCCGCTTGCGGGAGGGGTCGGGGGTGGGCAGTTATGCCAACCGCCCGCCCACCATCGGCACCGGCACGCCGGTGGTTTCCGGCCAGCTGAGCGGTTTGCCGTCCAGCACGCGCACCGCCAGCCAGGCAAAGGCTTCGGCCTCCAGCGCGTCGCCGTTCCAGTCTTCGGCCTCCACCGGATCACAAGGCACGCCGCAGCGGCGGGTGAGTTCGGCCATCAGCACCGGGTTCAGTCGGCCGCCGCCGGTGACCAGCAGGCGGCCAATCGGCGGGACATGGGTGAGGGCGAGTCGCACGGTTTCGGCGGTGAAGGCGGTGAGGGTCGCCGCGCCGTCGCCCGGCGACAGGCCGCGGCAGGCGGCGATATCCCAGGCATTGCGGTCCAGTGATTTGGGCGGCGGCGCGTCGAACCAGGGATTGTCGGCCAGGGTTTGCACGACATTTTCGTGGGTGCTGCCGCTGGCCGCGACCCGGCCATCTTCATCAAAACTGCGGCCGGTGTGGGCGCGCACCCAATCATCGATCAGCGCATTGCCGGGGCCGGTGTCGAAACTGCCCCAGCGTCCATCTTCGGCAAACCAGGTGAGATTGCCGACGCCGCCCAGATTGAGCACGCCCAAGGGCCGGCCCAACGTTTCGGACCGTGCGCGGTGATAGCCCGGTGCCAGTGGCGCGCCCTGGCCGCCGGCGGCGACATCGGCGGAGCGGAAATCAAAGGCCACCGGCAGGCGGGTCGCGGCCTTCAGCGTCGCGCCGCAGCCGATCTGCCAGGTCCATTTGCGGTCCGGTCGGTGCGCGATGGTCTGGCCGTGAAAGCCGATCACCGCCACCTCGTCCCGCCGCGTGTGGGTGGCGGCGAGCAGGCGGTGCACCGCCATGGCATGCAGGCCGGTGGATTCCTGTTCCACTGCATCGATCAGCGGATCGCGGGCCGGGGCGTGCATTTCCAGCGCGCGCGCCATGGCGGCGCGCAGGCGCGGGCGGAAATCCGGTTCATAGGGAAAGAACATGAAGGCGCGCGGGGCAACATGGCCCTCGCCATCGGTTTCGATCAGCGCGGCGTCGATGCCGTCCATGGAAGTGCCGGACATCAGGCCAAGGGCGAGGCGAATGGTCATGCTGCAAGCCTAGCCCGACTGTTGGCGGGAATGAAGCGCCGAACGCCTTCCCCCTTGTGGGGCGGGCGACGCGTGCGAAGCGCGGCAGTGTGGGGGCCCAATGCTGGCCCACGAGTTAACCCCCACCCCGCTCGGCTGGCGCCGAGTCGCCCGCCCCACAGGGGGGAGGGAGTTTGCAGTCTGGCCATGCCGGATTATGCAGTGTCCATGCGTCTGTTTCTTGCCTTGGCTTTCCTCCTCGCCAGCCCGGCTGCGGCCAATCCACTGGCCGATCTGGTTGCCGGCACTGACCCCCGCGCGCCGCAACTGGCCGGCGTGATCGGCGTGGTGGCAAGCCGGGACCGCATCCTGCGCGCCGAAGCCCATGGCCTGGCCGATATCGCCGCCGGCCGCCCGCTCAAAACCGACAGCGTGGTGCGGGTGGCCTCCATCTCCAAGCTGGTGGTGGCGATTGCGGTGTGGCGCCTGGTGGAGCAGGGCAAGCTTGATCTGGATCGTGACGTTGGCCTCTATCTAGGCTGGCCGCTGCGCCACCCGGCGCATCCCGAAACCCCGGTGACGTTGCGGCAATTGCTGTCGCACACCAGCTCCATTGTTGATGGCCCCGGCTATGGCTTTGCGCTGGAGGAACGGCTGGCCGACAAGCTGACGCCGGAGCATTGGGGCCCCGGCGCACCCGGCGGCCGGTTTGAATATGCCAATCTGAATTATGGCCTCATCGCCAGCGTGATGGAGGCCGCCACGGCTGAGCGGTTTGACCGGTTGATGACGCGGCTGGTGCTGGCGCCGCTGAAGATTGATGGCGGCTATAATTGGCAGGGCGCCTCCGCTGCCGCCATCGCCCGCGCTGCGGTGCTCTATCGCAAGGGCAAGGACGAGACGGCGTGGAACCCGGCCGGGCCGTGGGTGCCGCAGGTGGATGATCTGCACGGCCAGCGTAGCCCCTGCCCGGTGCGGAGCAACGCCGGCTGCGATCTGGCGGCGTATCGGCTGGGGGCCAATGGCACGATCTTCTCGCCGCAGGGGGGCTTGCGCATCAGCCTCCCCGATCTGGCGCGCATCGGGCAACTGCTGCTGCGCGGCGGCGCGGTGGATGGCGTGCGGCTGCTCAAGCCCGCCACGGTCAAGGCGATGCTCACCCCTGTCTGGCAGGCCGGCGGCGCGGTGCCTGGCGATGATTATCAGGGCCAGATGCTGTGTTATGGGGCCGGGCCGCATTGCCTGTCGGGCCGGGACGGGGCGAGCGACCAGCCGGTGCAGGCTGCGCGCTGGTGGGGGCATCTGGGGGAGGCCTATGGCCTGCTCGCCGGGCTGTGGATTGATCAGCGGCGCGGGCGGGTGATCGCCTATGCCCTGACCGGCACGGCGGCCGATCCCTTTGCCGCGCCCAGGCTCACCTCCCGCTTCACATCGGCCGAGGATATCATCATGGAAGAGCTGTCACGATGATGTGGCAGGTTATGGATTGCCGCCTGTGCCTGTGCGAGGCTGGCGGCCTTGGACCTGCCAAGGGGAGAATGAGATGATCGGTTATGCGCTTTTCGGCAGCAATGATCTGCCGCGCAGCTTTGCCTTTTACGATGCGGTGTTTGCCAGTGTCGGCATCAAGCGGCTGATGGAATTTCCCACCGGGGCGGTGGTGTGGGGCACCGGCTGGACCGCGCCGATGCTGGGCACCGGCCCGGCCTATGATGGCCAGGCGGCAACCGCCGGCAATGGCACGATGATCGCGCTGGCGATGGACAGCCGGGCCAAGGTGGATGCGATCCATGTAGCCGCGCTGGCCGCCGGCGGCGCCGATGAGGGCGCGCCGGGCGTGCGCGGCGATGATGGCCCGCAGGCCTTTTACGGCGCGTATTTCCGCGATCCCGATGGCAACAAATTGTGCGCCTATCGGGTGGGGCCGGCCTGATCTGACCGACCTGGAGATCATCGAGGCCGAAGTGAAGGCCCGCGACCGTGATCGCTGGCTGGCGTGTCTTTATGCGCCCGCCAGCGCACGGCCGGGCCTGATCGCCCTGATGGCGCTGGACCTTGAGCTGGCGCAGCTGGTGGTGACGACGACGGAGCCGATGCTGGGCGAAATCCGCCTAGCCTGGTGGCGCGAGCGGCTGGCGGATCTGGATGCGGGCAAGGTGCCGGCGCAGCCGTTGCTGGCGGCGTTGAAGGCGCATGTGCTGCCGGCGGTGCGCGGCGCGGAATTGGCCGGGCTGGAGGATCGCTGGATCGACATGTTGGGCCATGATGGCGTGACCGATGCGCATGTGGCGGGCGGCGGCACGCTGTTTGCGTTGGCGGCGCGGCTGCTGGGCGGGGAGCCGGAAGCGGCGGATGCATTGGGCCGGGCGTGGGTGTTGGGGGGGGATGTGCCGGGCCGCACGGCGGGCACGCTGCGGCCCTTGGCCGGGCTGGTGGCGCTGGCAGTGCGCGATGCCCAGCGGGCGCGGGCCGGGCTGCCCACCGAGGAACGCGGCAGCCTGGCGCGGCAATGGCGGTTGTTGCGGGCGGTTGCCTTGGGGCGGTGACGGCCCTGCTGTTGACACGGACGATTGCAGGACTTTAACGTATCGCGCAACAAGACATGCCGCCATCGAGCTGCCTGTCACGGTCGCATCCCTGCCTGCTAGCCCGTTTCGGGAGGATGTGTGCCCATGTTGTTTCAACTTCGACAGACTGTCCTGGCCGCTGGTGCACTTGCGGCCTTCGCCATTCCGGCCGTGGCAGCTGCGGCGCCGTCGGGGCCAACCTTGCTGGTGCCTTGGCAGACATCGGGCAATGGCACGATCAAGAATGATGATTTCGGCTCTGTGCCCGGGCTGGACGTGCTGTATCGCGGCCTCAGCGGCTTCGGCGACAGCCCGGAACAGGATCGCATGTATGTGCATGCCCTGTGGGGGCCGGTGAATTATGTATCGTACACCGGCGCGACGGTCGGTTCGCTGTTCCTGCGTCCGGATGTTGGGTCCGTTGTGGGTGCGACGCTCTACAGTTTCGAATTGGGCAATTTCGGCGGCGCGGTTGGCCCCAACACCCAGGTGCGCGTGTATAATGGGGATTTCACCCGGCTGTTGTTCAAACAGAATTTCGCCACCGGCAATTTTGCCATCAATGTTGAACCCAATGTGTCGAGCCTGAACGGCCTGCACTTGCAGTTCAGCAACACGCCGCAATATATCGGCATCACCAACATCACGCTGGAAGGGGCCAACACCTTCCCGCAGGCCGTGCCGGAACCATCGAGCTGGGCGATGCTGGTGGCGGGCTTTGGCTTGGCCGGGGCGGCTCTGCGCCGGCGTGAGCGGCGCCTGACGGCGCAGGCGCACAGCTGAGGATCGCCATCCGGCAGCGGTTGCATTGCAGGGCAAAAGCGGCGTATCGCTTGCACCACAGGGTCGGTTGCAGGAGCATGTTGCGTGCGCCGGATCTTGGGTTTTGCCGTGGCACTGGTGGGTTTGCTGGCAGCGGGCGCGATCCTGTGGCGGGCGCCGCCCGTAACGCAGCCGGCCGCCGCGCTGGCGGTGGACGGTGCCGATGAAGGGGGCCAGGCCGCCGACAGCGCGCCGCCGGCCGCAGCACCCAAGTCCCCGATGAGCGATGCCCAGCGCGAGGCGCGGCGGCTGGCGCGTTACGACAAGGATGATGATGGCAGCGTGAGCCGCGGCGAGTTTCTGGCCGATCGAGCCAAGGATTTCGCCAAGGCCGATCGCAACAAGGATGGCCGGCTGGATTTCGAGGAATTTGCCGTGGCCCGCGCCACCAAATTCGCCCGCGCCGACCGCGATGCCGATGGCCGGCTGACCGCCAAGGAGTTTGCCGCGACGGCGGTGAAGCGCAAGGCCAAGCCGGCCTGCGTGTGCCCGGTGGCGGAGGAGGAGTAGGGCGGGTGGGTCAGGCCACGGCCATCCATTCGGCCAGATCGGCCCGCGCGCGGGCAACAAGGGCGGGCTTGCGCTGATCCTTTTTCACCGGCGGATCGAGCAGCGGGAACAGGCCGAAATTGACGTTCATCGGCTGGAACGTGTCGGCCTTGGCGCCGCCGGTGATGTGGGAGAGCAGCGCGCCCAGCGCCGTGGTTTGCGGCGGCGGCACCGGTTCCCGGCCCTGCCGTTCCGCCAGCACGAAGCGCGCTGCCATCAGGCCGACGGCTGCCGATTCGACATAGCCTTCGCAGCCGGTGATCTGCCCGGCAAAGCGCACATGGGGCATGGCATTCAGCCGCAGCGTTGCATCCAGCAGCACCGGCGATTTGATGAATGTGTTGCGGTGCAGGCCGCCCAGCCGGGCAAACTGGGCGTTTTCCAGCCCCGGAATCATCCGGAACACCCGCACCTGTTCGGCGTGTTTCATCTTGGTCTGGAAGCCGACCATGTTCCACAGGCTGCCCAGCGCATTGTCTTGCCGCAATTGCACCACGGCCCAGGCCCGGCGGCCAGTGGCGGGGTTGGTGAGGCCCACCGGCTTCATCGGGCCAAAGCGCGGCGTGTTGCGGCCGCGTTCGGCCATCACCTCGATCGGCATGCAGCCATCGAAATAGGGGGTGTTGGCCTCCCATTCCTTGAAACTGGCCATCTCGGCGGCCAGCATCGCATCGATGAAGGCTTCATATTGCGCCTTGTCCATCGGGCAGTTGAGATAGTCCTTGGCGCCGCCCTTGTCCCATCGGCTCTGGAACCAGGCGATATCGAGGTTGATCGAATCAAAATGGATCACCGGCGCGATGGCATCGAAAAAGGCCAGGCTGTCTTCACCGGTCAGGCTGCGGATGGCCTCGGCCAGCGGCGCGGCGGTCAGCGGTCCGGTGGCAATGATGGTCTGGCCCCAATCGGCGGGCGGCAGGCCGGCGACCAGTTCGCGCACGATGGTGACATTGGGGTGGGCGGCCAGTTTCTGCGTCACGCCGGCGGAAAACTGGTCCCGGTCCACGGCCAGCGCCGATCCGGCCGGTACGCGCGCCTGATCGGCCTGCGCCATGATGATGCTGCCCAGGGCGCGCATTTCCTGGTGGATGAGGCCGACGGCATTGTTGTCGGGATCATCGCTGCGGAAGCTGTTGGAACAGACGAGTTCGGCCAGATCGTCGGTCTTGTGGGCTTCGGTGGCGTGAAGGCCCCGCATTTCGTGGATGACGACGGGGACGCCGGCGCTGGCCAGTTGCCAGGCGGCTTCGGAACCGGCGAGGCCGCCGCCGATGATGTGGACAGGTTTGATCATGGCCCTGCTATAGGCTTGAAACATCAGGCTTCCAAGCGGTGTCACGGTCTTGCCGCAGTGCGGGAAGCGCTTCAAACCTCCCCGGAAAAATGCCAAGGCGCGGCAGAATGTCGCCGTTTGGCCTTCCCATGCCCTTGTGGCCTCGCTATACCCAAGCCGGCCTGTCGCCTTTCGGCGGGCCGTCCAATTGGAAGAATTTTTATGCACGTGCGGCCTTCATGCGGCCGGGCCCATCAGCGGCTGGATCGGCGGGGTTGAGATCATGCCGAAATTGACCGTAGATGGAATCGAAGTGGAGGTGCCGGGTGGCGCCACCGTGTTGCAGGCCTGTGAAGCGGCCGGGGCCGAAATCCCGCGCTTCTGTTATCATGAGCGGCTGTCGATCGCCGGCAATTGCCGCATGTGCCTGGTGGAAATGGAAAAATCGCCCAAGCCGGTGGCCAGCTGCGCCATGCCGGCGGCCGATGGCCAGGTGATCCACACCAAATCGGAAAAGGTGAAGAAGGCCCGCGAGGGGGTGATGGAGTTTCTGCTCATCAATCACCCGCTGGATTGCCCGATCTGTGACCAGGGCGGTGAGTGCGATCTGCAGGATCAGGCCATGGCCTATGGCCGGGGCGCCAACCGCTATGAGGAAAACAAGCGGGCGGTGACCGAGAAATATATGGGCCCGTTGATCAAGACGGTGATGACCCGCTGCATCCACTGCACCCGCTGCGTGCGCTTTGCCGAGGAAGTGGCCGGCGTCGAGGAGATCGGCGCCATCGGCCGGGGCGAATCGATGCAGATCACCAGTTACCTTGAAAAGGCGGTGACCAGCGAGGTTTCGGGCAATGTGATTGATCTGTGCCCGGTCGGCGCGCTCACGTCCAAGCCCTATGCCTTCCAGGCGCGGCCGTGGGAGCTGAAGAAGACCGATTCGATCGACGTGATGGATGCCATCGGCAGCAACATCGTGGTGGGCAGCCGGGGTGCTGCCGTGCTGCGGGTGACGCCGCGCATCAATGATGACGTGAACGAGGAATGGCTGGCCGACAAGAGCCGCTTTGCCATTGATGGCCTGGCCGAGCGCCGGCTCGATACGCCGTGGGTGCGGGTGGGCGGCAAGCTGCAGAAGGCGAGCTGGGCTGAGGCTTTTGCCGCGATTGTCGCCGGGCTGAAGGGCCTTTCGGGCCATGAGATTGCCGGCGTGGTGGGCGATCTGGCTGCCGTGGAAGACATGGTGGCGTTCAGGGATCTGCTGGCCGGGCTGGGCGCCAACCGGATCGAAAGCCGGCAGGATGGCGCGCTGTTTGATGCGGGCGAGCCGGCGGGCTGGCTGTTTGGCACCGGGCTGGCAGCGGCGGAAACGGCGGATGCGATTTTGCTGGTCGGCACCAATCCGCGCCACGAGGCGGCGCTGCTCAATGTGCGGCTGCGCAAGGCGGTGAAGAAGGGCGGGGCGAGAGCCTTTGCCATCGGGCCGGCGGTTGATCTGTCCTTCCCGATCACCGAACTGGGCGATGATGCGGCGTTGCTGAGCAATCTGCCGGACGCGTTGGTTGAAGCCTTTGCCAAGGCGC
>Ga0075154_10002185_pt1 | contig 12954 bp, 5 predicted proteins | sample JI71714BDNA_FD_70965 | JGI IMG/M metagenome (GOLD analysis project Ga0075154, IMG submission 70965) | Wastewater effluent complex algal communities from Wisconsin, to seasonally profile nutrient transformation and Carbon sequestration -... | ecosystem: Engineered > WWTP > Effluent > Algae... | reverse complement strand
CACACGGGCGCTCGTCGTACTTGACCGTCGGCAGCGGCGCCCGCAAAAACTGCGAGCACACGTACTCGCGAGTCACCGTCTCCAACTGCATCTCGGCCGCCTTGAACAACGCCTTCATCGTCGGGCCGGCGTCCGCGTGGCCAAAGAAGCGCACGTACTTGGCGTTTTCCACCCTTTTACGCTCGGCGTCCGCCTTGGCCAATACGTCGCGCAGTTTCGCCACTTCCTCGGTCTCTGCGGGTTTCAACGCGCGCTCCGTCGCCGTCTGCACCAAGTCGTCGAGGCGCGCCTGAGCCACGCGCAGCTCTCGAGTCATTTCAATACGCGCCGTGCGCAGCGTTTTCTCCTGCTCGCCCTGCAACTCGTCCAGCAGCCGATTCGCCTCGGCGGTCACGTCGTTTTCGGCGCCGTTGCCGTAAATCGTCTCGTTCTCGCGTTGCAACGTAATCGGCGCCTGCGTGCTGTCAGAGTACAGCACTTCGTTCGCCGAGTGCGCGCGGATCGCCTGAAACAACACGTGCGCTTCTACCTCCAACCCGTACGACATTTGCTCGGCGAGCTCGTCGTTGGAAATGTCGGCCACGCGAGCCAGAATCGACTGCCGCTCGGCGTCGTCTTGCCACTGCAACGCCGAACGCTGCGCGGCGCGCTTCACGTCCGTCTCGCTGGGCGCCACCGGCGCCGCGCCGCCGAGCACCGTGTTCACCATGGCCTCGCGCGAGTACACGCCCTGCACTTCAGGCCCCGCGGATTTCAGTTGCTCCATGAGATGCTGCTTGCGCTCCGAATCCGGCATGCCCGCAAATTGGGCTACGAAGAACTCGCGCAGGTCGATGCGCCGCTGCGACTCTTCGGAGCCCTCGGGAAACATCAGCTCAATCAGCTCGTACACGCGGTGCTTGTACGCGTCCGCGTACGCGACGTGGTTGAGGCGAAAATCACTGTCCGCCGGCGCCACGTTGTACGTGTCGTAGAAACGACGCACGGATTTCACGAGCATCATGTAGAACTCCTCGATGGCCGTGTGAATCAGATCCTCGCCCGTCTGCGACTTTTTGATGAGCGGCTCGACGGCAAAATCGAGGCCCGACTGAATCACGGCGCCGTCGCCGAGCACGCTTGCGTCCAACGTGGCGCCCAGCACTTCGTCGCTGTCATCGAATTTGCGGCCTTCGACGGGCACCGACGGCGGCACCGTCGTGGCCAGCTTGGCAATGCGAGTCGCGTCGCTCACGACGACTCCGCGAGCAGCGAGTTTCTCCAAGTCGCCTTCGATCTTCGCACGCTGCTCCGTACCCTCGGCGGGCGTGGTGGCGTGCGCGCTCGTCACCGTGCCAGTGCCACTGAGGCGCACTTCGGCCGCATCGACGACGCCCGTGAGTGTCGCCTTGATAATGTCCACCACGGCGGCCGTCGTCGCGCCCTTCATGGGCGACACAGTCGTGCGCTTTTCCACCGCGTCTCGGTGGTCACGCTCCGCAGCCGTGCGGGATTCGATGCGGTTGCGCAGCGCAATCTCGGCCTCGCTGCACGCAGCACCGCCGATTTGAACGATTGCCTTGTCGTCGCACTCGCTCTTCCACTTTTGGCGCGCGCCGTCCTTTTCGTCCTCCGCGTTGAGCCGGCGCATTTCGCGCAACACGGGCTTGCGATCCGTCGGATCCGCCAATCGCCCCGCTTGATTTTGAAACGACGTCACGGCACGTTCGGCGAGCTCGCGGTTTGCAGCGCCCGCGACGACGCCAATGGCGTCCATTGCCTGCATCGAGAGCGCCTGCAATTCCTCCGTCGGGCCCGCGGCGCTCACGACCGCCGTCGCCGTCGCCACTTGCTGCGGGCGCAGCCGCTCGTCCAAGTCGGCGCCGAATTCAAAATCCACTGCGCTGAACTTCGCACCCTCCATTCGCTCGTCCAACACCTCGGAGTAATTCGCCACGGCGTCATTTCGGTCGATTTGCACCGCCGCTGGCGCCGCCGTGTCCGAGCTGCCGTGCACTGCTTGCATGTACGCAATCTCGCGCTTCTCGGTGCCCGGCTCTTCACTCGACGTGTCCGAATCGTACACTGCGTTTGTCGACGTCGTGCGGCGGCGTTTTGGCATCTCCACAATTGGGTCGACAAAACATCCATCAAATTCCGCCAAAAATGCGTCTTCGGCCGCAGCTGCTGCTGCCGCCGCCGCCGCCGCTGCCGACGCCTTTGGTTTGCGAGGGGCGCGCGGCTTCGCGGGGGCACGCGGCTTCGCGGGCGTTGCGCGCGGCTTGCGCCCCTTGGGCTTGGCGGGTGGCACCGCCGGCGCCCACAACCCATCGAGCATCTCGTCCAATTCGTCCATCTGATGAGGAAAAAATAAAATAACAGTAATCCGCGACGAGAATCGCAGTGCCCGGTGGTGGGTGGAGTCGCAGAGTGGGGGTGCGAGGCGGCCCGGCCCGGGCGCGATAATCAAACGCGCGCCGCCGCCTCTCCATTCGGGTGCCCCCAAACAACAAGCCACGCGTCATTTTTTCGTGACCGTTGGGTGTTTTATATTTTATTTTTGCGCATTTTCGGTGCCATTCATGCAAAACGTTCCACTTGACCTGTTTGAAGACGAGGCGCGCGCGTCGGCGGCGGCGCGGGCGGCGCGCGCGACCGAGGCGGCGGCGGCTGAGGCGGCGGCGGCGGCCGTGGCAGAGAAGCTGCCGCTCGCGAATCGTTTGAAGAACGCACTCGAATTGAATCCCGAAGTGCAAGTTCCGAAGGAATTGTTTGCCAGTGCGTGTCCGCGAATTTGTGTGCCGCTTGGATGCACTCTTACGGAGCCAAACGCGACGTTTGCGCACGAGCTGGCGGCGGCGATTAACCGCTCCGAGGACGCCGCCGCCGCCCCGTCGCCGACGCTGGCGGTCGTGCTGCTGGCGGCTGCGCGGCGCGAGGGGCTTGAGAAAACCGCGTCCGTTTCGTTCAAGTCTTCCTACTCGTGGTTGTTTGGCGAAAAAGCGGCGAGGGATCACGGAGAGCGCGTGCAGTACAACGTGCTCAAGGCGCTCGGGTACGAACTGCGCGAGGTGAAGAACGGGAAAAAGAAGATACCCGCGTTTTTGGCGTACGTTGAAAATGAGCAGAAACTGTGGCTCTTTTTTGTCGATGGACGTGTCGATTATAGTCGCATGTTGTGCCCGACGGGCGCCGCAAAGCCGCTGTGCGAGCCGATGGAGCAGGCGATCGATTTTGGCGACTCCGCGGTGGATGCCGAGTTCGTGACGAAAATTCGCGTCGCCATCGACGAGTGCAATCAGTACAGCACGCGATCATTCAAGGTCACGGCGCTGCTGAACAGCACGCGTCCGCCGTTTAACGGCATCGATCATTTGACCGAGGATGCGGCGCGCAAACTGACGGAGGATGCGACTGACCTGTGCCCCCGAGTGATGAGCATTCGCAGCAACGACGTGGCGGTCAAGGCTCTCGCTCGCTTTATGCCATTGGAAAACGAGGAGTTTCTAAACACCTATTCTCTGCAACGCGCCGTGTGCGAGGATCGCGAGGGTTTTGGCGTCTTCAAGCGCGTCGATTGCGCGTCGCACATGCAAATGATCCTCGCGCTGCCATCGCCCAAGGTGCGCGTGGAGTTCGCGCGCGTCGCGGCGGAGACGCTGCGTCCGCTGCCCGTCAAGAACAATCTGATCGCCAAGTTGCTTGAGATGTACGATCGCCGCCACCAAATGCACCCGCTCGACAACTTGCTCGGCGAGGAAGCGCAGGCGGAGCAGGCGGCGGTCGAGGCGGCGAGTGCCAAGTCCACGTTCGACGGCTACGGCGACGAGCACGACTTTTCGTCGGTGCCGTGCGGCCGCGTGACCGAGGCGGAAGAGGAGCTGGCGCGCAAAGCAATCGATCGTCTCGCGGGCGTCATGGACGACGCGTCGGTGTCGGAAACGTCGGGTAAGAAGAAGACCAAGTCGTCGAAAATGGTCGTCGTGGACATTGGCAACGACGACAACGACGACGCGATGAACTACGACGACCACTACGACGTGGGCATGTCAAAACCGGACGCGGGTCACCAAAACAAGAACGTGCGCGTGCACATTGGCCGCGAGTCCGTGTACGCGGGTCGCATGGTGAACTTGTTTGGCGTGGCGGCGAAGCACGGAGCGGGCGGTCTCGACGACGACGAGGAAAATGGCGGCACTGGCACCGGCCTCAGCTCGCTGTTCACGGCGGGGGCGAACCTCGACGCGATAGGCAACGACGCGCGTGACGACGAAGAGGGTGGTATCGCGGGGCCCCTGCGCAACATTGGCAAGGACGCCGAGTTCGAGTCCTTCTCCGGCACGGGCGTCGCGATGCAAGAGAAGTTCGAGAAGATGAATGTGTTTCGTCGCTATCGCCGCCTCAACGAGGCGAAGCTGCGCGAGATTTGCATGCAACACGAGCGTGGCACCGCGGACTACAACGACGCGATGCGCACGTTCAAGAAGTTCGCGCTCCGCCAAGCGACCGACGCGTTTTTCGGCATGTCCGCGGACAGCGACACGAACGCCGCCGTGAGCGCGCCGATCAAAGAGACGCGGCAGTGGCTGCGCAAGAATCCCGACATTCAAATGCCAGAAATGTACGTCATTATGAAACACGACACGCTCGACGAGGAGAGCAAGACGCCCGGGCAGCCGCGGTTTGGCCCGTTTTGCAACTTCATCATGCATTTGATGCGCGATTTGGACGCCGCGTTCACGCCCGACGCGCTGATGGACGACGCCGTGTTGCTGGTGATGACGTCGATGGCGGGCGCGTGGCACTACGACAACTTGCGACCGAACATCTTGCTGAGCGGCGACGGCTCGGTGGGCAAGTCGTACTTGCTCAAGATTGCGACGAAGCTCGTGCCCGACGGCGTGTCGTTCCAAGTGACGGCGGAGACGGCGCGCGCGGGCTTGGTGGACGGCATGCACGTCGACGTGCTGCTGACGAAGGAAGAGTTGAATCAGCACGAACTCGGCACCGACGAGTACGGGCGCGTGCGCGACGTCGACTCGACGCAAAAGGATCGCCTGACGAACCACATTCGCACCGTGTTTTCGTTGGAGGTGATCAAGGATCAAAAGACGGGCCAGACGGTGCGCGTGCAAAAGTGCTTCCACAATTGCGAAGAGATGGGTCGCCACGCGGCCACCAACGCCAAGCTGCCGCCGCGCTCGTCGCCGTCGCTGCTGCGCTGGTGCGTGCGGCCGGTGAACCACAACACCGACCCGGATCACTCGATTTGCGACCTGATCACGGCGGCGAATCGCTCAGACACCCCGCAGCGCGTGGCGATCATCCAAAATCACTGGAAGGCGTTCTTCACGATCCAACTGTACATCGAGAAGATGATCGAGGCGCGCGCGATCGCCCCGGTGAATTTGAACTCGATCAGCGAGATGTCCGACTTGCTGCACTCGGTGCAGCGCACGTACAATTTCAAAGTCGAGGATCCCAAGGTGCTCAACAAGCTGTCGGGCACGGCGCGGCTGATGACTGTGTCGTACGCAATTTACTGCGCCGTGTGCAGCGAGGCGGGCGAGCACTTCCGCGTCGATCGCGCCGGCCGCCCGCGGCAGCTGCACGAAGTGGCCGTGGAGATTGCGATGGAAGTGGAGAAACACCTGGTGCTGACTCGCGAGATCACCGTGTACGTGTTTTCGCTGCTGCGCACAGAGTGGCTGCCGTCGGTGCGGCTGCACATTTTGGAGACGATTCGCGACATGTACTTTACGGGCAAGGAAACGACCGACGCCGACGACAAGGAAGGCTCGCAGAGGAAGGCGCCATTGCTGGGCGTTGATCCGAACAAGACGCGAAACACCGCCGGCGGTGCCAAGGCGCGGCGCGAGTACTGCGGCCCGCCGGACTCGCGCATCGAAGAGTACGACCGCAAAGGATTGTACAGGGATTCGACGTTCATTGCGTTGTCGGACACGAACGGCTCGACGCACATTGCAGCGGTCGCCGAAGAGCTGGTGCACAACATGAAGGGTCGCCAGATGTCGCGCGACATTGTGGTGCGCGAGCTGGAGGCCATGATGCACGTGCGCGTGCACACGAAGCTGATGCAACACGAGAAGGACTGCCGCAATCGCAATCTGCTGCCAAGGCCGCTTATTGATCCGGAAACCAATTCGCCCGTCGAGTTGGAGATGCCGCTGTTTTTCTGCGGGCGGCTGCCGCAGGCGACCATTCAGCGTCGGCAGGCAGCCGAGGCGGCGAATGCGCTGCGTTATGCGGACGTGCCGCGCCACGGAACCAGCATGGGCGGCTTTGGATCGCGCGACCCGGCGCCACCGCCGCCGCAGTCGGAGTACGGCGGCAGCTCGGCGTTGCGAGGCGAGACGGCGGCGTTTGCGCGCGGCCCCGTGAACAAGGAAAACAACGTGTTTGCGTGCATGATTCTGTTCGACGCCGTGCACACGCCCACGGATCCGGGGAAGATCATTGAAAACGCAGTGCAGTCGCTGTCGCACAAATTCATGTCGGGCGACCAGCAGACGCTGCTGATTAGCGGGCCGAGCAAAATCTCGGTCGCGTACCCGAACTTCTTGGGCGGCGCAAACAGCAAGAAGCAGCATCAAATGCTCGTGTACACGATTCCTCGCACGGTGACGATTCATCGCACGGGTAACGTGCGCATGCTGAACAACCCCAAGACGCTGATGGCGTACCACCTGGCCATGGAGCGCATCGGCTCGTCGTCGAAGCGGCATCAAATTGCAATGCGCACGATGGCGACGATTGGCATGGACTCTCGGCAGTTGGTGATGCTGAGCGATCCGGACGCCACTGCGATGATCGCACATCACAAAATGATCGGCATCACGCCCGATGGCAGCTACTATTGGCACAACTTTATTGACAAATTGTGCGAGACGCACGAGGCTCGCGGCTTGCCCTACGTGACGCGCGAGGAAATGATCTCGAATCACGCCCGCGCGTGGCAAACGAGTTACGCGGCAAAGGAGTTTGCCAAACAAAAAAACCCCTCGGCGACAGACATTGCGCATCTAGTGACGTACGTCGGCAGCGCAGACGCCGCGTGGGGCTTGAAAACCGTGTCCGCCAAGCAATCGAATTTGTTGGGCGAAGCGGCCGAGTTGCCGCTGATGAACGATTACCACGTCGATTCCGCGGATCGCGGCTTCCTCTCGACACTCAAGCGAGGCAGCGACTCGAGCAGCACGACGCGCGAGATTGACCGCCTCCGCACGGCGCGCGCGGACGCTGGCTCTGCAATTTCCATTAGCGCGCCGCGGTTGCGCATTTCGAGGCCCGCAGAGGCCGACGAGGACGCGTACCAATTCCACCAGGCACCGTCGTTTGCGGACTCTGAAGTCAGCCACGCCGGCGCCGCCGGGGCGTCGATGTTCACCGAGCCAATACAGCGCAAGCGATCGTTCGCGTCAACGTCGTCGGACTCTCTGCCCCTGTCGGCGTCGTCGACGATCACGTCGGACGATCGAGTGCCGCAGCTGTGCGACGCGTTCAAACGCCGCCGCGAGTTGCTGAATCCAGAGCCGTCGTTTTCGCCGCCGCCGGTGTTGGTGACGGCCGAGGATCGCATCTCATCGCTGCTGACTCGCGAGGTGTCGACCGATGCGCCGGCGGCGGAGGGTGCCGCCGAGGCAGAAAAGCCGCCTGCGGCAGTGCCCGAGTTTGACGATCTCGACGTGAACGAGGTGTTCAAAAAATCCGCCGACGCGTCCAAGTTCATGCCCAAGGCAGTGAAGCGGCCGTTCCGCGACGTTCCGGTACAGAAGGCGATTGGCGAGGATTGGGACGAAAATTTGGAAGAGTACATGCAGGATCACTGAGAGCGTTTTTTGTGCTCTCGCGACGCGCACCATGAATAAATTACCATATAGAAACAACGTCGCCGCCGGTCACTGCACCACACATGCCGCCTCCGCCGCCGGCGTTGCCACCGCGACGAAAACGCACGTGGCATCCGATCGAGGCGATGCTGTGCTGTTTTGTGATCGTCGTGTTTTGCATGAGTTTTTTGATCCTTTTACTGAGCGTCACCAAGGCGCTGCGGTCGTCGGCTCTCGACCGCGATGACATTAGACACGCGACGTTGGCTGCCCGCACGGCGGCGGCGCCCGCTCGCAGCTCGCACCACCACCGCCACGTGAACAAGAAGCTGCCCACCGAGTTGCGTTCGCTCGAGTACCTGAAGGAACACGCGAACGAACAGGCGGTGCTCAGTTCAGACTGGTTGCCCACGTCGCATCGCAAACGCGACTCGCTGAACATACTGAATCCGTACGACGACGCGGCGACGTCGCGCATCGCGCTGCCCGGCTCTCGCCACGTGCTGGATTTGCGGGGGCACAAGCGCATCTCAGACGACACGTATTATCTGGGTCGCCACGAGCATCCTCGCGAGGCTGGCGTGCTGCTGCACTCGTACGCATTCGTGCACTACGCGCCGTCGACGCGCACCGAGTCGCCCGTCGAGCGCAGCGAAAAATACAGACACTTCAACCGCACCGCGGAGACGGCGGCGTTTCGCCACCAACACCACGCCGACGGCCGCACGTACATTGAGTGCGGCGCGCCGATTGCCATGGGCGCGCGGTGGAAGACGTCGCGGGGCTACTACGTGCACCCGCACAACAGCGGCGGGCTCGACTTGCACACCGTGGTCACCGCCGTCGAAGCCGCCGCAGATACGTGGCGGTGCGTGTTTCGCTCGATTCACCAAGAGCCCATGGGCCCCCTGTTGGGCGTCGTCGAGGGCGATTCGAGCAAAATGAATTTCCAGCGTCCGTCGGGCGACAATCACGTCGCATTCGCCAAACTGCACATGCCAGACGGCGGCGAAGACACGACGCTCGCGGTGACCGTGGCGCACGGCGTGTACGGCGGCCCGCAGGACGGCCGCTACATTGCCGAGTTCTCGACGCTTTTCAACGACGCGTACGAGTTCGCCAACTGCGCCGATCCCGCCGCGCGGTGTGCGGAGAAGAAGGCGATTGATTTCCAATCGATTGTCACGCACGAATTGGGACACGCGCACGGACTGGACGACTTGTACTCGTCGCAGTGCACCGGCGCGACGATGTACTGGAACGCGGCGCCGGGCGAGCTGAAGAAACGCTCGCTGACCGAAGACGACCGCAACTCAATGATTGCACTGTACAAAGCGTGATGTTTTTTATTTTTTCCATGAACGGCTCCACTTGGCAGCACCAACCCCCGCCAGCAGAAGTAAATCTGCCCGTCTCCGACAACGTGCTGAACACCGTGTACGTGTTGGTGGGCCCGCGAAACGCGAAAACCGGCGATCCTGGTCGCATGATTGGCGACTTTTACAGGAGCGAAGCGGAGGCGCGCATGGCAGCCGAGGGCACGACGAACGAAGTACACACGGGCTATGAGTACGCATCGCAGGCGCCATCGATTCTCTATCGCGACCAGTACGGCCGCGAGACGTCAACCACTCTGCCCGGTTTGTTCACTATCAACATACCGAGCCTCGGTGTCGCTTTCGGTCACAACTATAGATGAGACTTCCACATTCTGTATCGAACGCGACGCAACCAGCACATGCAGCCACGTAGAATTCCCCGCCTGGCGGCAAGCAGCGCGCAAATGGCAGAGAAATTAAATACCACCCGCCGCGCAAAATAACGGCGCGCGAAAATATATAAGCACCTCCCCCATTGCCGCACAATGTCGCTCGCGTATGAAGCGGCGCGCCTCGAGTTGGAGAACTCGAACGATGCCGAGTTGATCGCGTACTTGTCGCGTGACGAACAGCGAGGGCTGCTCGAAGACACGGGCGTCGCGGTTCAGTATTTGATTGAAAACAAGCGTCGCGTTGTAATTCTGGCGTTGTTGAAAAAGGGTCTCTTGACGCAGAATAGGTCGTTTTTGTTTGGAGACGCCATCAATCGCCTTGACACCGAGATGGTTGCAGAACTTGCAAAAACGCTGGACGCGAACACGTTCCCGGAGGACGCGTTCTTCTCGAAGATTACAAAGATTTTGGACTCGTTCGTCGAATCCCATGTCATCTCCGATGAACGAGATGCAATGGGAGTAATTGTCAATGCGCTTTATTTTCAGTCTGGCGGCTTTCTTCCGCCGGTAAAAGCCAAATCGCGCAGCCAGATTTGGAGACGCGAAGGCAAAGGGTATGAAACCGTGTTGGACTTTTGCATGTACATGGGATTTTCCGATGCGGTCGCCAAATTCCTCGACCCCAGCGGTCGCTACGCACTGAATCCGTCCGACTATATGGATTGGAGTAGCATCCGTGCACTCCTCCCAGCTCGTCGACGAATGTTCGAGGAGGCATATGCGCGAGGGTTCTCGAGCGTAATCGACGCGTCCGTCCGACGAAACGAGATCGGCAACGAATTTTTCGACGCTCTCGTGACGTGCGCAACAGAGCTTGAAGATGCCGCGAGTTTGAAGAAGCTCGTGGTAGCGAGTGGGAAACTGACCGTAGTCAATCAATCTGGGGAGTATAGTGAAAAAAGTGGAAGTACTCGGAGTGCGCTGTACTTTCGCGCGAAGCCTATATATCTGGCCGCAAAACTTGGAGACGGCGAGATGTTTAAACAAATGTGCATGCGCCTGAATCCATTTGATATGAAAACCGTCATGTACTCGATCGGTAATTATTTGAGCGAGCTGGGGGCGTCGCAGGGAATGTCATTCGTTCGAAGGGCGTTCAATCTAGAGGCGTTCGATTCAATGAGTAGCAAAATTGCCATTTTTGCTGGCTTTGTTCAAGGAAGACGCATCGTCGAAAACTGTGATTTTCACGAACTGGACCAAATCACACCCTATTACCTTAAGGACGAACTATTTGATGTGGTGGCGTATTCGTCTGGACCTCTTGCACTCCGTAATTTGAGCCCCCTCAAACATCTGATCGATCGGAATGACGCACCGGCTGCGCGCATGCTTGAACGTGTTCTTTCGAAGGCCACGGGGCGTGAATTAATCCGAACAGGGATCGAACTCTTGGAGTTGTATCTTCGCAAGGATCCCAATAGTCCACTCGCATATGCCATTCTGCGCGTCGCCGGACGTATTTACGAAGGTGACTCGGAAATGTTTCAAATATTTGAAATGTTGCGGCGAACCATCTTGCCTTCCGATAATGTGTACCTGTTTGAGAGTTTGTTTTCTTTGCCAAACTTCCTGGGCCGCGTCCCCTCGATCGAACGGCAATTCGCCGATGCACTCGAGGCGGGGGCGGTTCACATTGCAGGTCGTCTTTTGAACGACGCGCGTATTTTCGCGCACGTTCCCGCGCTGCCAAATACCAGGAGCGCTGATGAGTACGCCGAGAAATACATGCTCGGTATGTACCAGTACTTTTTCTCCATGTCGACGGATCCGAGCGAAAAGGAGTTGACGACGGTCGCGTACGTGGACAAACAGGGCGTCGAGCGAGAGACCAAGTTATTCAAGCCGCGCCTCCTTGACAAATACACGCTGGTTCGAATGGCAGTGTATCAGGTGTACGAGAATGAGATCACGAACAAGGAACTTGCGACCGAAGAGCAGCGACGGCTGTGCTTGCGCAAGCTGCGCCGCTTGGCGTCGATTGCTTTGCGAGCGCGCTACAAGGAGGCGATGCTAAATGTCAAAGACGTCGCGGAACAGAAGACGCTCACTGGGGATGCCTTGGAAAAACACAAGGAAAAAGCGGCGGCGGACAATCAAAAATTGTTCATCGAGCTCAAACGTTGCGTTTCTCACATCGTGTTCGATGTGCAGGACGTGCACGCGCCGGGCGACTTGTGCTACGAGCTCGAAGAGGATATTTAATGCCACGCATATCGCGCGGGCTGAATAAACTAGACACCAGACTGTATTTGCACTCGCGAGACGTCAGCCACTCTGCCCGGTTTGTTCACTATCAACATACCGAGCCTCCGCGTCGCTTTCGGACATGGCTATGGATGAAACTTCCTCCATCCGGGAGTACCAATATTTCTCCCCGTAACTGACAAAAATCTCGTGCCCCTTGGGAATCGCCCGCGTCGCGACGAGCACGAGCACGTTGAGCCAAGTAAACCGCTCCGTTTGAAACTGCCGCCGCTGGAATCGCGAGTTGTTGTCGTAGTTCTTGCGGGCTTTGTATTCCGGGTCTTTGTCGGCTCGCCAGAAGCCCGACAACAACGGCGGCTCGGCGTCGTTTGCGTACGCGCCAGGGCCGCCGCTCGCCGCCACCTCGTCGGGTGCGATGGACATTACCCACCCCGGCGTCACGTCCACCTCGTACCCGTCGGCGTCGCGCCGGCTCGCGTCGGCTTCGCCCTCGCGGATGAATCGCCCGTGATACATGCAAATCACGTCGCCGAGTGCAAAATCGCGTTTGGCGCGTATTCCCCGGCCGTGCGTGAGGGTGTCGAACGGCTCGACGTTGAATTCGGGGTCAAAATTGGGGCCGATGCGGCTCTTGTACTGCCGCGCTTGCGCCGGCGTTGCCCACACCCAGTTCACCGCCTCGCGATTGTACGGCGGATGTGCCATTGACGTGCAAGTGGAAATAATATTTTATTTTAATTTTGCAATGAATACCGACGACGCCCCGTGTAATCGCCAGCGAGTGTTGGAGGTCGCGCGACAACGCAGGAAGGAACTCGATAAGAAGATGAAAGAGGAATTTGAGGCGCGCTTTAGCAAAAATTGGCAGGATACGATGAAGGACTTGATTACCAGGCTGGTTATTGGCGACGAAATAATTTGCCTGAATTGCGTCGACTCGTCTTTTTACATAACCGTTGATGGTTGCGAGGATGAAATCAAGCCAAGGAAGTATCATGAGTATGTTTGTGGTAGATTGCGCGAACTTGGATTCGACGCGACGCTGCGTATAAAGATCGACGAAGAGTACGACCGTGGAATGACATATACAGTCGAGTCTTATGTAATCGACGTGCGCGAATCGGCCTCTCCTCCGACCCGTGT
>Ga0075154_10002184_pt1 | contig 12956 bp, 14 predicted proteins | sample JI71714BDNA_FD_70965 | JGI IMG/M metagenome (GOLD analysis project Ga0075154, IMG submission 70965) | Wastewater effluent complex algal communities from Wisconsin, to seasonally profile nutrient transformation and Carbon sequestration -... | ecosystem: Engineered > WWTP > Effluent > Algae... | reverse complement strand
GCCCGAAATGGTGGCTGTGTTGAAAGAAGAGCGGCAAAAATTGGGTGTTTGGTCTTGGGAAGAAAAAGCTGTAGCTATAGTTTTTGGGGCGGTGGCTACGTGCTGGATCTTGCGCGATTTTGTAATCCAATTGCTAAAAAATAGTTACGATATACACATAAAAGGCATTTCCGACACGACTATAGCTTTAGTTGGTGCGATTATTTTATTCTTAATACCCAGCCGCCAGCAAAAAGGCGAGGCGATTATGACCTGGCAGGAAGCGGGTAAATTGCCTTGGGATATTATTTTGTTATTTGGTGGGGGCTTATCTTTGGCCAAAGGTTTTGATAAATCGGGTTTGGCGGAATGGATAGCAGCAAAATTGAACGTGTTAAGCGGTTTGCCTTTTTTGGCTTTGCTGTTTGCGCTGTCTATTTTGGTGCTGCTGCTTACCGAATTTGCGTCCAATGTGGCTACAGTTTCTATGATGTTGCCCGTTTTAGGCAGTTTGGCGCAGTCGCTAAATGTACATCCTTATATTCTAATGATTTCGGCTACTTGTGTGGCTTCGGCTGGGTTTATGATGCCTATGGGAACGGCTGCCAACGCGTTGGTTTTTGCTACGGGCAAGCTCAAAATGATGGATATGATACGAGCGGGATTTTGGTTGGATATAATTTCTATTTTATTATTCACCCTTTGGGCTTATTATCTGGTGCCAATTTTATTCACAATGTAAAAAAATTCTAATTAACAACTTTTTAAAAATAACCAAAAAAATGACTGATTTAGAAAAATTGGAGGCGGAACGCCTTTTTGCTGGTGCTGATAACTTTATCAAAGACCAAAATATGCCCGCAGCTATGGAAGAGTTGCAGTATATTATCCAACAATATCCCGAATTTGGCAAATCTTATAACCATTTAGGTTGGATTTATGAAACTAAATTGGGCAATTTGCCAAAAGCAGAAGAATTATACAAACTTTGTATCAAATACGAACCAAACTACAAAGCGGCTTATCTCAACTATGCTGTAGTGTTGTCCACCACCCGCCGTTACAAAGATTTGGAAAGTCTTTTGCAACAAGCTTCTCACGTGCCTGCTATGGATATGGGTACAATTTACAATGAATATGCGATTATGTACGAAGCGCAAGGGCATTACGAGTTGGCTATTGATTATTACAAAAAAAATATAGCTGAATTGTTCAACGATAATTCTATCCAAACCGCCCTCAACAGCATAGAACGCTGCAAAAAGAAAATGGATATTTTGCAACGTTCCTAATTTCTAAAAGCATTTCCGAAAGGTTATGCTTTTTTATTTTAATGCCCGTACCAACGCCCCCCACGCAAGTATTTTATCCCGTTGTCGGTTTTGAAACGGGTTGCCACTTCCTCATAAATACCAAAATCGCCCCGCCTAAATACCCAAAAATGTAAGTGCGGGTTGATTGCATAACCCGATTTTCCACATTTGCCGATAATTGTGCCCGCCGTTACCTGTTGCCCGACTTGCACGGTTACAGAGTTGTGTTTGAGATGCCAATAAGCTGCGCAAGTGCCGTCGCTGTGTTTTATAATCACATAATTGCCCTTGTTGATATTGCTGTGGATAAAGCCCGTTGCTTTGGAGTTGTTTTCAGTATCTATGACCAAACCCTCCCGCGCTGCGCATACATTTTCGCCCCGTTTGAGTTTAAAATCTAAAGCTTTTTCGTGCTTGTGCGAAAACCAACCATAATAACCTTGTATTATCCACACTTTTTTCCCTTTTTCAAAAGGCAGTTCATAAACATAACTGGTATCTTCATTATAACGCCCCCAGCGTAAATCCCGTTTTAGTTTTTTGGGAATCTGTGCATTCGCCAAATTTAAAAGATAAAAATTGCTAAATAATAAAATAAAAAGTAGAAATTTGTTAATTTTCATAGGGTTAAAAAAATAAAAAAAGCAGCTCCTGTGAAAGTTGCTGCTTTTATGTTAGGAATTTTCCACCTCTTTTTTTGGGGGGGGGTTGTCCAGTACTTTGGGGTCGTTCATACCCTCGCGAAATTCTTTGCCTACAGCACTGCGCGCATCGTTGAATTCGCGCATACCTTTGCCCAAGCCGCGCATTAGTTCGGGAATTTTGCGACCACCAAACAATAGCAAAACTGCACCGAAAATGAGCAAACCTTCAGTTACGCCCAAGCCCAAAAATAAAAACAAAGCGTTCATATTTTTACCTTTTTTTATAATGAAAAAAATTGTTTATCAATTCTGCCGCAAAATTAAGCATATTTTTGCGTAGCAACAAATTTTAGGTTAAAAAGTTGGCTATTTTTAACATTTTTTAAACTCTACCCAGCTTTTTGCCCACCATTATCGTTATTTAGTTTTTACTTTTTAAAAAATTGATATATGAAAAAAATTGCTTTTTTGGGCGTTTTGCTCTACTTTTTGCAGCTTGTGGTGAAAAAGATGTTGATTTGAGCGGCTACGATTGCACCAGCCAAACTTCTTTAACTTATACGGCTGATATTCAACCGATTATGGCAGCGCATTGCACAAGATGCCACGGCTCGAGCAATCCATCCGATAATATGGATTTGACTACTTACGACAATGTCAAAGAACACGCTGGGCACGCGCATTTTTTGGGTGCATTGGAACACAATTCCAAATATGAGGCTATGCCTCAAGGTGCTGCCAAATTGCCCGATTCGTTGATTTTAAAAATTGCTTGTTGGGCTAAAAATGGCAGTCCGCAATAATTTTTTATAACAACAAACTGCCAAAATGTCAGCTTTTTTGACTTGGTACAAATTTTGAAACGCAGACCGAAAAGTTTGCGTTTTTTTATTTTTTCAAATAATCATAAAACATCCTTATCTATATGCAACGTGGTTCTATTTCGGTTCAAACCGAGAACATTTTCCCCATTATTAAAAAATTCTTGTATTCTGACCAAGAGATATTTTTGCGCGAATTGGTAGCCAACGCTATCGATGCAACCACCAAACTTAAAACTTTCGCTAATAAAGGCGAAGTAGAGGGTGAAGTTGGTGATACTCGCATTGAGATTTTGTTGGATAAAGAAGCCAAAACAATCACTATTCGCGATAAAGGTATAGGTATGACCAGTGATGAGGTTCAAAAATACTTAAATCAAGTAGCTTTTTCCTCAGCCCAAGAATTCTTGGAAAAATATAAATCAGAAGCGAGCATAATTGGCCATTTTGGTTTAGGTTTCTACTCTGCCTTTATGGTAGCTGACAAGGTAGAAGTTGTTACCAAATCTTACAAAGCTGGTTCTCAACCCGTGCGCTGGACTTGCGATGGCTCTCCCGAATACACGTTGGAAGACGCAGAAAAAGAAGGGCGCGGAACTGATATTATTTTGCACGTGGGCGCAGATGGCGAGGACTTTTTGGAAAAATCCAAATTGGATGAGCTATTGAACAAATACTGCAAATTTTTGCCCACAGAAATCCAATTCGGCACCAAAACTGAATACTTGGACGAGGCTGAAGATAGCGAAGACGAAAGCGGCGAAGACAAGCCAGCCAAAGAACCCCAATCTGTAGAGGTTCCAAATATCATCAACGATACCAACCCGCTTTGGAAACGTAACCCCGCCGAACTCACCGACCAAGATTATCAAGATTTTTACCAAAAATTGCATCCTTATTCTCAAACGCCTCTATTTTGGGTACATTTGAATATAGATTATCCGTTTAATTTGACTGGTGTTTTGTATTTCCCCAAATTGGGCGGAACTCAGTTGGAAGCGCAACGGAATAAAATCCAACTGTATTGCAATCAAGTGTTCGTAACGGACGAAGTGAAAGAAATCGTTCCCGAATTTTTGACCCTATTGCACGGGGTTATTGATTCGCCCGATATTCCTTTGAACGTAAGCCGCTCTTACCTGCAATCTGACCGAAATGTAAAACGCATTAGCGAGTATATCACCCGCAAAGTTGCCGACAAATTGGGCGAAATGTTCAAAAAAGAGCGCGATATTTTCACCAGCAAATGGGAAAGTACCAACGTATTTATCAAATATGGTATGGTTACTGACGAAAAATTTGGTGAAAAAGCGATGAAATTCACCTTGTTGGAAAATACTCAAAATCAATTCTTTACGCTAGAAGAATACAGAGAAAAAATTGCACCACTACAAACTGATAAAGATGGAAAAGTGGTTTATTTGTACTCCAACGATGTGGAAGCGCACGATGCTTATATCCAAACTGCTCGCAATGCTGGTTATGATGTGTTGAAATTTGAGAGTCTAATCGATACCCATTTCATCCAACATTTGGAGCGCAAATTGGATAAAGTGAGCTTCTCGCGCGTGGATGCCGATAGCTTGCGCAATTTGATTAAAAAAGATGATATTGCGGAAAGTATATTGACTTCAGAACAGCAAAAATCGGTGGAAACTTTGTTCAAAGATTCTATTGATGATAGCAAAGCCACAGTTTCGTTGCAAGCCTTGACCCCTGATGATATGCCCGTTATGGTAACTAAACCCGAATTTTTCCGCCGTATGCGCGAAATGCAATTTGCACAGGGACAAAGCCACAATTTAAGCGAATTTTATCACGTGGTCGTTAATACCAACCACCCAGCAGTGGTGAAATTGGCTTCTGAACCCAACGAAGCAGCCAGCAAACATTTGTACCAATTGGCTCTATTGCATCAAGGTATGCTCAAAGGGGCTGAATTGACCGAATTTGTGAAAAAATCTGTAGATTTTATTAAATAATTTAATCTCCAACTTTTATAAAGCCTGCGCTTCGGCGTGGGCTTTTTTTTGTGTACTTTTGAACTAAAAGCTATTTTTTTGGTTATTTAGAAGCTATTTTTTAACGAAATAATTTTTTTTGAAGATGATAAATAAATTGGTGCGACAAGAACAAACCGTACAAATGCCCACAGCTTATGGCGAGTTTGAAATGACAGCTTTTACCCAGTTGGATACAAAAGAAGCGCATATTGCTTTGGTCAAAGGCAGTTGGGAAGCGGATGAACCTGTTTTGTTGCGCTTACATTCATCTTGCATAACGGGGGATATTTTCGGTTCGCAGCGTTGTGATTGCGGCGAGCAACTGCACCAAGCTATGCAGATGATTGAAAAAGAGGGCAAAGGTTTGGTGTTGTACGTAATGCAAGAGGGGAGAGGGATTGGATTAGTCAATAAGCTCAAAGCCTACCAACTGCAAGAGCAGGGTTTGGACACAGTAGAAGCCAATTTACAGTTGGGTTTTAAAGAAGATGAACGCGATTATCACGCTACTGCTGAAATGCTTAAATTGTTGAATATCAATAAAATACGCTTAATTTCTAATAATCCAGAGAAAGCTGAGCAATTGACAGCTTTAGGTTTTGAAGTGGTGGAAAAAGTTGCTATAGAAATTCCCCCCAATCGATTTAATGAGCGTTATCTGCTCACCAAGCGGGACAAAATGCGCCATTCCATTCTCAATAAATAAAAAAAAGCCTACATCTTAACTGATGTGGGCTTTTTTTATAAAAAATCAAAGGCTAGAAACGATTACATATCTGGGTCAATTATCATCTCAAGAGAGGTTTTTATGTACTTAGCGTTATAGTGAAACCAATCCGCTTTCTTCCTTAATGCTGCGTCTTCTTCGGCACTTTCCTTGTCGAGCTGAGCGTTCTCGAGTTCAGCATCCATATCATCTAATATGTCGTCTAATTCTTGCATTTGGGCTTCAAAAGCACCGCTATTAAAGTAGCCTTCCATATCAAAGTTTTCGCCCACTTCTTCGGACTTGAAGTGAGATGAAGAGGGAGCGTTGGAATTGGACGATACAAAAGAATAATAGAATATCTCGTTGGTAGTCTTGTCGGTAACAACAGCCTCGCGGATTTGCACGTTGATTTTGCCGAGTAAAGAAATTCCTATCAAAATAGGGCTTTTGATATATTTATCCACGACAAACTGTTCAAAATGGCGCGCTTTTACACTCTCATCAGCCCAAACTTCCACTTCAAACTCATCGTTGCTGCCCAAGTAGTGCGCACATATTATACTATCGCGAGTTTGCATTTTGTATTCGCGCTGGAATTTGAAATCGTTATAATTGCTGCTACCAATTTTGTAGATAGTGTCCAATACATCGTCAGTCAGGTTAGCTTTATCTTTTTCATCGTAGTAATAATACATCGTCATTGGGATTGGATTTTTGCCCGATTGCAAATCATCAACTTGCATAATCCCGCGGTGGTTGATGCACCAATGAACCAGTTTATCTTTTGTATGCTGTTCGCGAACTTTTACCGCTGTGCGGGTTCCATTGACATAACTATTCACAAAAAAAGTATCCAACCTATTATTTGCGCTACGGCGTACCAATCTAAAGGTGCTTATGCCTGTGTGTTTGGCGGTCATATTTTTGCGCATTTCTTCCTGCCGGAGGAATAATTCTTGTTTTTTGGCTTCTTCTTCCAAATTAACTTTCTCCATAGCAAACTCTTCGTCAGTTGAGCCATACTTTATTCTATCGCGTTCATCCTTTTTGGCTTTTTTCTTATCTGCTTTATCTTGGCGGCGGAGGGCTTTTTTCTCTTTGCGGGTCATTTTGCGTTCTGAAGTGCTGCCGTCTGCATTTTGTACTTTTATAGTTCCTTTTTGGCTGCCGCGTTGTAGGCGTGGATTAAGCACTTTATCAATGCCGCGGTCAACTTTGCGGTCTATGGTTGAGTTGATTTTGTTGTTGGCGTTATTACCCACGCGTTTGGCTGTATTTTTGGGAACATCGCCCAATTTTTTGCCTGCATTGTTGAGTTTTGTGCCTTGTCGGTCAAATATCTTACCAATTTGTGCGTAATTGGGTTGAATGAGCAAAAAACAGAACAATGTACAAAAGAAAATTTGTAAAAATTTCATTTGAAAGAATTTTAGTTTGTCAGAAAGGATTTAGGGTAAATTAACGCATTTCATAGCGCGAATAATCAAAAGCTTTATCGTTGGGTGCATCAGTAGAAATGCTATTCAGCCACATATGTGTTTTTTCTCCCTTTTTCTTATCCAAAATTATCGCTTCGCGCACGGGGCTTTTTATATTGGCGAGTATTGGGATAATATCCAAGTCGGGGCGGCTAACACCCACGCCAGTTTTGAAACCGTTGAATAATTCAGTTTTTTCGCTCTCATCAACCCACAAAACCACGTCCCAAGCTTCATTGGCTGCGCTGTATTTGATACATTCGTGCCCATCTACTTTTTTGGTTTCTGTGCCGCGTGTGGGGCTAAGGCTGTTGCTTTTGGCGTTATGTTTGGCTTTGCTGGCTGTGCCTTCGCTTTCGTTGACGGTTACAACCTGCTGATTTTTGCGCTCATAGATGAAAGTTTTGAGTTTATCGCCCGTTTCTACATCCAAATCTTGCACCGCTACATCATAGGGTTTTACCAAAAAAGCCAGCATAGAATGCCCATTGGACATCATTTTATCATTTTTGTAGCGTTTGACCTCCCACTGAAAACTACCCACGAAAGTACTAGCCGTTGCGCCGCCTTTGTCGGCTGCTGTTTTATCTGTAGTCGTGGTGGTTGTTGTGCTGCTGGGGTTAGTTTTGCTAGTTTTGTCGGTTGTGGTTGTGGTGGTTGTTGTGCCTGTAGTGTTGGGCGTGGTAGTTTTGGATGGGGTGGATTTATTATTCCCAATTTTGGGGTTTAGAACTTTATCAACGTTTTTGTCAACGGTTCTGTCCACTTTTTCATTCACTTTTTGATTGACTTTATTTTCTACCCGCTGGGTAGCGCGGTCTGTGGTTCTATCCACTGCACGCTCAAAAACTTTATCCAATTGGGCTTGAGCTTGGCTACAAAGTCCAAATGCGAATAAAAAGAAAGCTGTTTTGATTTTTTGGGCTGCGTTCATAAATGGAAATTTATTTTAGTTTGAAAAATGGTGATATATGAAAAATTACGCTGCGAATAAATCGCTTATAATCTGGTCGGCTAATAATTTGCCCGCATCGGTCAAAAAAATATGAGTTTCGCTCTTGGCTATCATTTTGGCACTTATCCATTTGTTCAGATTGTCAAAAAAATGGCTGTTGGCTTGTTCCGCAAAGGTAGCTAATTTTTCCAAACTTGCGCCCCAACGTGTCCGCAAACTTGTGAGTAGATACTCGTTAAAAATATCTACTGTAGATAAATTTTCTTCTTCATAATAAGCAATTCCATTGTTTAAATTGCTGATATACAACGCATTATTGGCTATATTCCAACGCCTTTTTTGACCATCGAAAGAGTGTGCGGACGCGCCTATGCCCATATAATTTTTGCCCTGCCAATAGGCTGTATTGTGGCGAGCGTAGGCGGGTGGGCGGCAAAAGTTGGAAATTTCGTACTGTTCGTAACCATTTTTGGTAATTTCTGCCAACAAAATCTCAAACTGCCGCGCTGCTTTATCTTCGTCTAAAGGAGCGGTTTTTTTGTTCTTAATATCAAAATATAAAGCTGTTTTTTCCTCTACAGTAAGCGCGTAACAGGATAAATGGGGAATTTTATGCGCAAAAACAAAATTTAAGTTGTTTATCCAATCCTCGTCTGATAAATTGGGGCTGCCATAAATCAAATCTACGCTTAAATTAAAGCCTAAATCCAAAGCCCATTCCACACATTGGCGCGCTTCTTGGGCGTTGTGGGCGCGGTGCATAAATTCTAAATCTGCTTCTACGAGCGACTGTAAACCTATACTCAAACGGTTAATTATGGTATTTTGTTTTAAATCGCGCAAATAATTTATACTCAAATCGTCTGGATTCGCTTCCAGCGTAACTTCCAAATCTGTGGCTAAATTGTAATTATTTTGAATAACGGTTATGATTTTATTCAATTCTTCCACCGAAAGTAGCGAGGGCGTACCGCCGCCAAAATAGATGGTTTCTACCCGTTGATTATCAAGTTCTTGCGCGCGCAAAATTAGCTCTTTTTCTACAGCTGCCAACATTGGATTTTTGAGTTTCAGTACTGTAGAAAAGTGAAAATTGCAGTAATTGCAAGCGCGTTTGCAAAAAGGGATGTGTATGTAAATGCCCGCCACCGTTCTATAAAGTTTCTAACATATACCACAATAACGACACTAACACAATACCAATCACGAACATAGACAAACCTAATATCCAAATGGGCGTAGCTGCCGATAATCCTAACCCTATCAACACCAAACCTTTTAACGCGAATGCAATCGGAATACCAAAAAATGAAATAATATAAGGCAAAATTGCATCCAAATTGTCTAGTGCCATTGCAAAAATAAGCAAACCCAGCAACCAACCCAAACAAGATAATTCAAAACCCAACCCTAACCAAAATAGTAAGGCTACCCCTTGCATATATCCCATAGAAAATAATACAAATCCAGCGATAAGCAGCAGCAGCGCGAGGATAGTGATTACTATCACTGCTAGGCTAGTTTCTTGGGTTTTGGTTGTAATGGGCTTTTTCCCCCATTTATAAGTTTTGGTTTTAGCTTTTGGTTTGATAGGTTCTATGGGATTGCTATAGCTGCCAACTTGTACAGGAATAGCGGCGTTAATAGCTTGAGTGGGTGCGAAAAAGCTAATCAAAAAGATAAAAAAACTGATGAGGAGTTTCATTTTTATAAATCAATATATTGATATAAATAATTGTTGGGGCTGCGCGCTAATAATTAGCTAAGAGAAGAATAGATAAGAATAATCCTATAGAGAGTATAATTATGCCCGTTACCCAAGTGCTGGCGATGCTTGCTGTTATTCCAAGTACGATTAATAATATGCCTTTAGCTACTAAAGAGACAATAAAGCTAATTATAGCGACCACAATTGGTATGTCCGAAGCCCCAGAATTACTGCTTCCCCAGAACGAGACGATAAGCAACAGTCCCAAAAGCCAAATAATTTCAAAACTTATCCCCAACCAAAATAATAGAATTATTTCTGATGAAAATCCCAGCGAAAATAATACAGCACCGCCTATAAAAATGAGCCCCAAAATGCTATTGATAATTACCAATTTGCTATCTGTGTCTTGCTTTTGGTTTTTGATGGGCTTATTTTTGAGTTTATAACCTTTATTTTTAGCTTTTGGTTTGATAGGTTCGATAGGATGGCTATAACTACCAATTTGTACAGGAATAGCGGCGTTGATAGCTTGAGTGGGAGCGAAAAAGCTAATCAAAAAGATAAAAAAACTGATGAGGAGTTTCATAAGTACTAGTCGATATTTATTAGATTTCTAATGTGAAGTTGGCTGTAGCTACAAGGGTAATAAAGAGCCCTATAGCCAGCAAAGAAAGCACAATACCAAGTATCCACGCGAGGGGAACAGCCGCAACTAAGCCTAAAATTAACAGTGCCAGGCCTTTAATGAATAAGACAAGTGGCAAGAATATAAAAATTATAAACGAAAAAGCTTCCTCGTCCCAATCTAAAGTTGATTTAATAATTAAGTAGGCTATAAATACCCCCACTAAACTTAGAAATTCAATTCCCAACCCCAACCAAAACAGTAACATTAGACCTTGCAAAAAACCATTTCCGAATACAATTACCCCAGCTAAAAATACTAGCCCCAAGATGATAAATACATTTATTTCGTCGTATTCTTCCGACAGGCGCGGGCTATTTATCGCATTTTTTTTCTGTTTAGAACTCTTAGCTTTGGGTTTGATAGGTTCTATAGGATTGCTGTAACTGCCAATTTGTACAGGAATAGCAGCGTTGATAGCTTGAGCGGGTGCGAAAAAGCTAATCAAAAAGATAAAAAAACTGAGGAGGAGTTTCATAAATTTTGGTTAGAATCTTACTATAGGTTTGTCAAAAAAATTCCTAGATATATGTCTAATGATAACAAAAATTATAACTGCCAGCAGTAGCAGACCCAGGCCAATTATCCAAGTGCTAAGGCTCGCGGCTATTAGTCCCAAAATTAACAACAATAATCCTTTTAGAAATAAAGCAATAGGCAGAAAAACAAAGGCAATTATCAAAAACAAAAATCCCCCCCAATCTTCTAACCTTAAACTAATCAAGAAAGTGCTAACCAGCCCCAGCAAAGTTAACCCTTCTAATCCTAGTCCCAACCAAAATAACAAAATCATACCTTGCAAAAAGCCAATTGAAAATACAACTAAGCCCCCCACAAAGATAATCCCTAAAACCCAAGTTATAACGATTAAATTACTTTCCGCGTCGTGTGTGCTATCTTTGATAGGTTTTTTAGCAAACTTATGTTTACTAGCTTTTGGTTTGATAGGTTCTATAGGATTGCTATAACTGCCAATTTGTACAGGAATAGCAGCGTTGATAGCTTGAGTGGGTGCGAAAAAGCTAATTAGAAAAATAAATAAATGGATTAGGTATTTCATCTTTTTTCAAAATTATTAATCTCTTTATAGCCGATGATTAATTAACAGCACTATTGAGGTTACTATAAAAGCTACCGTAGGTATCAGCCATAGATAAGCTATGCCTAAAAGAACAAAAAGTAGTGCCATTAATAAAAAAAACCCTAAACCTGCGTATTGAACAGGATGTATTTTTTCTTTAGGTTTTGTATTTTTTTTCTCTTTTTTTGGCTTTTTAGAATTTTGATAGATTTTTTCTACCGCCCAACTAAGAATAGCCAATAAAGAAAAGCACGAGCCAATTATCCAAAAAGGGGCTGAAGCAAGCAACAAGCCCACCAAAACCAACAGCAACCCCGCAAGAAAAAATACAGCATAAATGCCCGAACGTGAAATCGGAATAATTGGGAAGTTGTTGGAGATTATCGCGTAAAGACTCAAACCCAGCAACCAAACTAATGCAATCGCTATAAATCCCAAACCAAGCCAAAAAAGACCAATTGAACCTAGTCCGAAACTTAGCAGAAATATGACTAATCCCGTGAGAAAACAAACTGCAAAAAATATGTTGATAATATCTAAGCTGCTTTCTTTTCCTTTGATTTTATTCCCGATAGGTTTTTGTTTGAATTTTAGCCGCTTAGTGCTGGGTTTTATGGGTTCGATAGGATTAGCAGAACTCCCTACTTGGCTAGGAATAGCAAAATTGATAGCTTGAGCAGAGCAACTAATTAGAAAAATAAAAAGAGCTATTATATATTTCATCCCGTAGTAGTATCTTTTACGTCCAACGGCAAATTATTAGAAATAATAACATACCCAAAAAAAGTAAAGTTGCCGCCATCCAAGCTATGGTTACACGAAAATATATAGTTACTGCCAAAATAAGCGCGAATACTACCAAACCCATAATTTCGAAAGTGTTGGGTGTTTTCTTGGATTTAATTTTTTTAGCTGCTTTAAATACTTGCTTGGACTGTACGGAATAGGAATGACTTTTTACTACAGATGCGCTTATTGTGGGAACGGTTAAGCCCAGTATCAAAAAATAAAAAAATAATAAAAAGTATCGCATAAACTTTATCTATTGACAATGAAAATAATTAAACGAAATCGAATAAATAGATAATTAAAATTAAAAATCCTACAGTTGCCACAATCGCACTTATCCATAACCAGTTGATATTGAATAAAATACCCAAAATTAACAAGCTAATTGCATCCAAGCACAAAATAGAGGTTATGCCCAATAAGTCCAAAATTAAGTTTTGATAGGGCGTATAGCCCCGCTCGCGATAGTTGTATTTTGTTGCCCAAAGATGGTTTTTCCAATTCTCTATAGCTTTCCAAGTCCATAAAATAATCAACCCAATTTGCACGACTGCGCCTGTTATCCACAACCAAGGTATGGCATAAAACCAACCAAAAGGTAAAGCCACCACTAAGCCAATAGCTGCCGCTATCAACCCTAAAATTATAGGCAATGCTATGAGCAAGATAATCAGCACCCCAATTTCTATAAATGAAGCTGTGTTCTGTTTTTTGGCAATTTTTAGCAATTTTTGCTGCTTTTTTATTTGTTTTTTGCCAATGACAGGTTCTATCGGGCAATATGTTTC
>Ga0075154_10002183_pt1 | contig 12957 bp, 8 predicted proteins | sample JI71714BDNA_FD_70965 | JGI IMG/M metagenome (GOLD analysis project Ga0075154, IMG submission 70965) | Wastewater effluent complex algal communities from Wisconsin, to seasonally profile nutrient transformation and Carbon sequestration -... | ecosystem: Engineered > WWTP > Effluent > Algae... | reverse complement strand
TAGGTGATATGCATATGCTAAAAAGAGATTATCCAAAAGCAGAAAAAGTTTACGAACGTGTTATTAAAAAAGATAAAAGGGATGAATTCTTTGATGTCAGATTGGATTGGGCAAAAGCATTAAAAGCCCAAGGCAAATACAAACAAGCCATGGATGAATTGAATTCCTTTGCATCCACCACTGAAAGTGATTCACTAAGAGCAGAAGCCAAAAAAGAATTGAAAGGTATTGTTCTCATAGAAAAATATGCTGAAAACATTGAAGCTTCGGTCAGTTTTGCAGGCGAATCGATCAACTCTCCTTCAGCAGAGTCTTCACCTGCGTTTTATAAAGATGGTAGCTTGTATTTTAGTAGCATGCCGAGCAAAGCGCCTATTGTTTTGGATGGTCAGGAAGGCGAGTATCACGCAAAACTGTTTACAGCGTCACGATCTCCACAAGGAGACTTTGGTACAGCTGCCGCTCTAGAAGAATCTATCAACAGGGTCGACTTTTATAATACTGGCGTTTCTTTTTCGGATGATGGGCAAAGAATGTATTTTACTAGATCAAAATACAGCAACAATGGTGTCAAAAACTCCGAAATATACATGTCTGTTCGTACCGGAGACCGATGGGCAGCACCCAACCCAATTGAAGCACTAAACAATGAATTCAGATCCAGACATCCTTTTGAAGGCGAATTGTTTGGAGGAAAGGTTTTGTTTTACATATCAGATATGCCGGGAGGATACGGTGGATATGACATTTATTATGCCACAATCACTGGAGATAAATATGGAACACCTGTCAATTTGGGCAAAGGCATAAATACAAACGGCAACGAATTTTCGCCAGCATACAAAGATGGTACCCTATACTTTAGTTCAAATGGGCATCCAGGATTGGGCGGATTGGACAATTTTTACACTTCATGGGATGGATCCAAATGGAGCGAAGTTACCAATATGGGTTTCAATTACAATTCATCTTATGACGATTTATTTTTGAGATTTAATGAAGGTGGTACTGCTGCTGTACTGGTATCAAACCGTATACATAAAGACAAAAAGAAATTTGGAAACACTGAAACCTGCTGCGACGATATCTACCTAGTACAAATCAGAGACTTAGTGATAGATCTTAAAGCACTTGTAAACAATGAAAAAGGACCATTAGAAGGAGCGACCATAGAGCTTTTTGAAGGAAACAGAAAAACACCGGCGGATAGTAAAACTAATTTCCTGACCAATGATTTCTCTTTTTTGTTAGATGCTGATAAGACATACACTGCTATCGTCACTAGAGAAGGGTATTATCCGGATTCTATAAGTTTTAATACTAATGGAATTTTTGACGATTATACGGTGAGTAAGACCATTACCTTAAAACCTAAACCTGAAGCTCCAAAACGAAAAGTATCTAGAAACGAACCTATCGCATTGAAGAGTATTTACTTTGACTTCAATGACGACAAAATCCTTCCTGATGCAGAAAAGGATTTGGCGTATCTAAAAACACTAATGGATCAGTATGCAGACATGGTCATCGAACTGTCTTCACACACAGATTGTCGTGGAGATAATGAATTTAATAAAAAACTGTCTCAGCGCAGGGCCAATTCTACCAAAGCTTGGCTAGTAGAAGAAGGAGTAGCTCCGGCTCGTATCAAATCTGTAGGATATGGTGAGACCAAATTGCTCAATAAATGTAAAGATGGTGTCAAATGTTCAGAAGAAGAACACCAACTCAATCGTAGATCAGAGTTTAAAATCATAGCCGGTCCGCAAACGATAGAGATCATAGACGATACACAGAATTAAATTTTATTTTCAAAATAGCGTCTAAAAAGGCAAACATTTATTTTAAGTGTTTGCCTTTTTTGTTTAGGTACATTTGTTTATAAAAATGTCGGTAATACGACTTTAGTTGGGAAATTTTATAATAATTCTTATTTAAATTCTATTACTTAGAAAAAAGTTGATATATTTGTTTTGTTAAAAATGAATTTAAATTTATTATTATGCAAAACTTACTTAAACTAATTTCAACCATCATACTTATAATAATAGCTCTCAGCTTTAATGTAAGTGCTCAGATTGTACCCCAATCTCTAACAAATTACGAATCTGAGAGAAAATCTTTAAATTTTATGGATCAATATAAAGAATTTGTATTGGTCGAAAATGGGGATTTCTTATCGGTGTTAAGCATTGATGATGATGGACAGCTTTATGTCGTATATAATACAAAGTCAACTTATTGTAGTGACGGAACTTTAATAGATGTTGATATCAACCAAGATTTCATAATGTTTTTTTACGAAACATACATTCTGTTGGAAAATTATCATTCTGGACAAATTAAAAAATTATCAAATTTGAATTATGGCACGTTAGATAATTACACATACGCATATTTTTTAAGTAATTCAGAGATTATCATACAAAATGATTCGTCATATATTTTTAGTGTAGAAACTGGAGATTTAATTGATGCTGGCAAAAGGCAATATATTGCAAAAAATGAAATTGTTTTTTATAGGGACTATTTAAATAATCAAACGAAACTAAAATTTTATAAAGAAAACAAAACTATAAGCTTTACTGGTTTTTTCCAAACTTCGTCCAACTTGTTTGATGGCTTAATATTTCAAAGACCTTTTAATAATGATTGGAGTTCAGAAAATCATATTTATTTTGTAAATAAGGATGCTACAGTTGATACTATTGTGGATGTTTTTCCGATTTTTGATTTTATAGATAAAAGTGAAATTGATAGTAGTTTGTTATTGGGAAAATTGAACTCTTCTGAACAAATATTAAAAATTTATAAATACAACATAAAGTCAAAAACATTTACATCCATAGATAGCATATTAAATTATGATGGTTACATCGGAACTTTTTATACCGACAGTATATTGTATTACACAGATAATAACAATCATTACTTCTACAATTTAAATACTAAAAAGAAAACAAAATTAGATTTATGTTACGACTATTATCTAAATCATAGTACTCAGGAAAATATTTTCTATTTTGAAAACTATGGATCTCCGCCTTTAATATATGATTTAAAGAAAGACAAAATTACTGAAATCATCAATGAAACGTACGCATCAAATGTTTATTTCACTAAAATTGTTAAAGGTGATAGTATCTACCTATTTGATCTGGAATATTTAAATCTGCCGTATTATGAAATTTCAGATCAAATTAAAATCTTGAAGCACCAAAATATACTTCCAATAGCGGATAATAATGGAATCCGAACTTCTTTGCTTAAAGAAACTAAGGACTTCGTTTACACATTTGATGATGATGATATAATAGTTTTAGATACTACTAAGCAAAATGGGTATAGGAAAAAGAAACTAATCAATCATAAGTCAATATTAGGTACTCTAAGTGGTATTTATTGGCAAACTTATGAAAATAATTTATACGGAGTGATTCCGATTATCAAAGGTTCTCAAAAGCACTTTGATCTTGTTAAAATCAATTTAGTCAATTTAGAAGTAACCAATATTTCCGAAAATAACAATTGGTTTGATACATTATATGTTTGTGGTCAAGGCCCAAAAATTTATGCAATAAATTACTTTCCAAATGAATTTTTGGTTTACGGTAACAGAATCCTGAATTTACGCACAGAAGAAATATTTATCTTACCAGAAACATTACTAACACCTCCATTTGATGATGTGTACACCGCAAGTATTTTAAGCAATAACCTAATATTATTTTCTGATAGGAAGATTCTTGTGTTTTCATACCCAGACTTTAAGTATATAAGATCCTTTGAAATGAGACAGTTGGTTCACATAACAGAAAAGTTTTATTGTTTCAAAACTGAGGGAAATTCAAACCTAATAATTTCAAATGGAAAAAAGTTTTTTGTCCTTCAAGACACTGAAGATTATAGAGATGTTGATGTAAATAGTATGAAACAAAATGACTCTTTGATGGTGCTAATAAATTCAAAAACTCAAATGTTAAGAATATATAAGGTACAAACAGAGCCTAATGGTGACTTGACTGTAAAAAAAGAATTTGAAGACAATTACACTAAAGTATCAAATCAAACTCAACCTAAAAGTTCCAATTTCGCTGCATTTAGCTTTAACGTTAATGACGATAAACTTCATACTTATTTGATCAATTTAGATTCTGAGTCAATATTTAAAATAAATGGAATTCATAGTTCGGATATAGTCTATTTTAATGGAAATGCACTAATCTGCATTGATAACAAAAAAAAGCAAGTGGTCAAGTTGGATTTGAAAGGCAATGTTTTAGATGCTTTGTCGTATCCATCAGGAACTAAATTTTTTAATAATCTACAAAAAATAAATTTAGATCATTATGGCCTATTTGTTTTTTCTAGGTTAGATATGAAAGGTAACAGTTCAAAAATCTTCTTTGATCCAATTGCGTTTGAATTTGTTTTTGACACAGCATGTAAAAAAGAGTATATAAAATATCCACATATTTTAGGTGACAATGTAATCTATAGAGATAATGCCTATTTTCTGAATGTAGATTTGGAAAATAAAGGAAGACAAATATTTAAATTCAAAAGTAATAGTTCCGAAGGCCCAACTTCTACAAAAAATCAAAATATAAAACCCCTATCCCTTTATCCAAATCCTGCAGGTGATTTTATTGGTATAAATATAGAAAACCCATGTGATATAAGATCCGTGCATATTTTTGATCTTCTGGGCTATCAACACAAAGTAAACTACAATAATTGTCAAAACCAAGTAGATGTTAGTGGTCTAAATCAGGGTGCATACTTTGTAAAAATAGATCATCTTGGAGGTTCCCAGACTTTAAAATTTTTGAAAATGTAGGTAATCTATTTTTCGGAATTAGCCTGATTCTTAGAGTTACAACCTATTTGAAATCCTAAATAGTTAAATTTTTCTTAAAACTACGAATATATTCGTACTACCTATTGTTTATACGAAATCATTCGTATATCTTTGTGTATCATTTTTAAAATCAAGTACACATGGGATCATTTAAACCTACAGATGCAGAAATCGAAATCCTACAAATACTGTGGGAAGACGGTGCAGCTTCTGTCAGAGACATCAATGACAAACTCAATGAGCGCAGAGAAGTGGGATACACAACCACACTCAAACTCATGCAGATCATGAACGAAAAAGGTTTGGTAGTCAGAGATACCGCACAAAGGTCGCATATTTACAAGCCTGTAGTGAAAGAAGAAGATACCAAAAATAATCTCATATCTGACTTTGTAAATACCGCTTTCAAAGGGTCTGCTATGAATCTCGTCATGCAAGCATTGGGCAATACCACGACATCCCAAAACGAACTGGACGAGCTGAAGTCACTCATCGCAAAACTAGAGCAAAATGGATGATACGTTGCTATTTCAATGGATACATGACGATGCGGTGACAGCCATAGTTCAAACCATCTTCCATTCACTTTGGCAGTTTACGATTATTGCCTTGATCATGTCTGTTTTGCTCCAAAGATACCAAAATGCCCCTGCTAGCACCCGATATAATATTGCATTGGCTAGTTTGATGGCGTCATTGGTAGTTTTTATTTGCTCATTGGTGTATTTCTATCCCAACAAAGAGCAAACAGATGTTTTAAACATTCAAGTAGATATATCCAGCATGGCACTAACTCGTGATGCTGCTTCTTACCATTTTTTTAATAGGTTGCAATATTTTATGGAACAATATCGGTGGCCATTAGCTATAACATGGATGGCAGGAGTGTTGCTATTTGCCATTAGACTGATAGGCTCTTTAATCTATGTACACATGCTTTCCAAAAGATCGTCAAATGTGGATATCGTGCAAGTAAATCAAATGTTCTCTAAAGTATGCACTCACTTTGGGATCAATAAAGTGATTTCTATCAAAGAAAGTAAAGATATCTCCACGCCCATGATCTTGGGAATACTAAAACCTGTCATACTTTTTCCTGTGGGCATGCTCAATCAACTTAGTATTGCAGAGACCGAAGCGATATTGGCACATGAGTTGGCACATTTTGGTAGAAAAGATATTATTATTAACATTATCCAAACCATCATAGAAGCCGTGCTTTATTATCATCCTGCCATTTGGTGGATATCTGCCAATATCAGAGTAGAGCGGGAAAACTGCTGTGACGAGCAGGCCATTGCTTACGCCGGAAATCGTATCCAATATGCTAAAACCTTAGTTAAAATCCAGGAAATACAACAAAGTGCTCCTTTACTGGCACTTCAGTTTGGCCATAAATCATTTTTTTCTAACCGTATCAAACGTATTTTAAACATGACACAAACAAGAAATTTTTTAAAAGAGAAGATTATTACAACATTGATCGTTTTGGGTATGATTGTCTTTATATCCAAAGATCTATCAGGTAATTACAATGCTTTGGTATCTGACCAGCCCAAAAGTGGAGAAGCTATTCAGAAAACAGTTAGCATTTCTATAGATACTTTTCCATCTCATAAAGAGTCTATCAGAATCCAAAAGCGCACCAATGACCAAGATGTCAAAATTTCGATAGAAAATGGTGATGTCGTAGAGCTGGAAATCAATGGCGAAAAAATAGATAAAGCCGATTATGATAAATATGAAGATATCATAGCAGAGTCAAAGCCACGAAGTAGTCAAAATGGAAATGCACGTATGTTCTTTTTTGGCGATGGCGAACCACAATCCTTTGAATTTAATTTTGGAGACGAAAAGTTTTTTGCGGACTCTTTATTTAAAAATTTTGAAGGTTTCAAAAATTTAGGTGGACTTAAAGGTCTCGAGGGTTTGAAGGGTCTTGAAGGTTTAAAAGGTTTAGAAGGTCTGCAACAATTAGATATGAGTCAGCTTGCTGAGCAAATGAAAAAATTGCAGGAACAAATGGGAGGCATGCATTTTGACTTCAGAGGTTTAGATAGTTTAAAAGGTATGGAAGGCTTTAATTTTGATTTTGCTTTTCCTAATATGGACCAATTCAAAATTAATGGGATAGATGTAGAAGATGGATTGTTTGATGGAGCATCAGATGATTCTAATATGCCTAAAATCAACGAAAGCTATGCTGACATTATAGGCAATGCGCTCAATAGAGATGGTCTTTTGATACCCAATGAATCCAACAAAGTAGAGCTTACTGGAAAGCATCTCAAGATCAATGGAGAAAAGCAACCTAGTAACATTTATCAAAAATACCGAAGAATCTTTGAAGAAGAATCAGGAACAACTTTACAAAAAAATTCTAGACTCCAATTCAACATAGAAGGCAAAGTGGCTAAAAGAAAATATAGGGTTTATTAATAAAGAATCATTTTTAGAATCATATACATAACATCAAAATCATGTTTAAAAAAATCATTATTTCATCAGTTGTGCTAGGTTGTGCTTTTTTGTCCCATGCTCAGGATACTCAACCTAAGAAAAAAGTAGTCATCATCAATAAAACCAATATCGATGGCAAAATCACGGAAACCAGAAAAGAAGCTGAAGGCGAAGAAGCCGACAAACTCATCAAAGAAATGGATGCCAACGATGTAGACAATATCCATATCAATACTGAGGGTAACAAAAATGTCATCTCCATTAACACATCCATAGACAAAACCATCACCAAAGATGAAAAAGGAACTAAGGTCAAAATCATTAAAATCGATGGTGATAATATCAATGAAATGGAATGGGAAGGAGAAGGCGACATGCCTGAAGAAATGGCCAAAGAAATGAAAAATGTCAAAATCAAAAAAATCAAAGATGGCGATAACATGACCATCACCATAGATGCCGAAGAAGATGAAGAAAACGGTAAGGTGATTGTGATGGAAAAAGCCACAGATGGTCAGAAAAAAGATAAAATGATGATTATCGAAGATACTGACAAAGTCTTTTTTAATGATCAGGGCAGAAAATTGCGCATGGAAAGAGGCAATGACAACAAAGCTACCTTGGGTGTAAATATAGACGACACAGATGATGGTGTCCTAATCACTGATATCGTAGCAGGTTCAGCAGCAGCCAAGGCAGGTCTCAGGAGAGATGATGTCATTCTCAAAATTAATGATAAATATATCTTTACTTCTGATGGATTGCTAAAAGCTTTGAGACCTTTTAATCCAGGAGATAAAATAAAAGTGAAATATATCCGTGATGGAAAAGAAAAGTCAGTAAGCACAACCCTTTCTAGCAGAAATTAACACCATCAAAAAGGCGAAATCCAAAACAGATGGATTTCGCCTTTTTGTTATATACATTTAAAACTATATCTGTTTTTCTTCTTTTTTGCCTCGCTTATAGATAATGAGCCCATTGAGAAAATTGCGCAAAATCTGGTCTCCCGCTTCTACATAACTTGGGTGATCTTCTTTTCTAAACAAGTCATTGAGTGCACCTTTAGTGATCTTAAAATCCACCAAATTAAGAATCTGTAAGATGTCTTCATCTTTGAGCTGGAGTGCTACGCGGAGTTTTTTTAAAATGTCGTTGTTGGATAGCATGGTATGTTATATTAGATCAAAATGTATTAACTTTTTAAATCTACCCAATCTTTCATCAATTTCTTCTGGGATCAAGGTTTGAAGTCTATTGAGACTAAAATCTTCCACACAAAATGATGCCATGGCTGATCCTGCTATGATGGCGCGTTTCATATTTTCCATGCTTATATCATCAGTTTTGGCTAGATACCCCATCAATCCACCAGCAAAAGTGTCTCCAGCACCTGTAGGATCAAAAACCTGAGCTAAAGGCAATGCAGGAGCATAAAATATATCATCAGCACAAAACAGAAGAGCTCCGTGCTCGCCTTTTTTGATCACCAAAAACTTAGGACCCATCTCATGGATAACTTTGGCTGCATTGACCAAGGAGTGTTCTCCTGAAAGCTGTCTAGCTTCCTCGTCATTTATAGTCAATAAGTCTATTCTAGAAATCACACTTTTCAGTTCGTCCATGGCGATGTCCATCCAGAAATTCATGGTGTCAAGCGCAATTAACTTTTGACTTCCGTCCAATTGGTCCAAAACACTAGCTTGAATAGCCGGCGTAAGATTGCCTAACATCACATATTTACATGATTTTGCAGCTTCAGGAAGAATAGGATCAAAATCAGCCAAAACATTTAAGTCCGTAACTAAAGTGTCACGGCTGTTCATATTGTTGTGATAACGTCCAGCCCAAAAGAAAGACTTACCACCTTCAACAATCTTAAGCCCATCCAAATTAACGCCGCGATCTTGAAGTCTCTGCAATTCAGCACTTGGAAAATCGTCACCTACGATAGATACGAGGTGTATATTATTAGTGTAATAGGAAGCAGACCAGCTGATATAAGTACATGCGCCACCGATGACCATTTCGGCTTTTCCAAAAGGTGTTTCGATAGTGTCAAAAGCTACCGTTCCTACAGTAAGAAGGCTCATTATTAAAATTTTGGTGATAAAAAATGCAAAGGTAACTTTTATAGTGATAATAAATTAGATAGGGAAAATATTTTAATTCACTTAAAATACCGCTAAAGTGGTAAAAGGTGTCTATTAAAATGAATATGGTTAGCCATATAATTTATTTTATATAGAGATAATAGAGAAAATGGTCTAAACCCTAGATTATTTAAAATAGGCTTGCTACTTTCATAAAGTCAGACCTTGGTACCGAATACTTTGTTTAATAGTTTGTGAGGAAACATACCCGTCTCTCTGAAGATCTTATATTGAAAAGCTATTTCCAAACCTATCAAACAGCCAAAAGCAAAAATCAATAATAATGCTCTCAGCAAGATGAAAGGCTTAAGATAAAAAGCTAAAAATGGTTCAAGTATGATACTGGCCAAGGTGATGCCTATAACGATAAGAAGGGCAGCGATTGCCATTGCTTTGATGGTAAGATATATATCATTTTCGGTCTTCCTTTTACAAATGGTATATAAGCCAATAAATACTGGATTTGATGGATTGATTTTGATAAGTTGTTTAAGAATGTGTTTGCATTTTTCAAAATTATTGAGTTGAAAATAACTTGCGGCTTTCTTGAAAAGCAGTTCCTGAAAAACATCTTCATCCTTAAACCGAATAATATTTTCTGCTATCACCAATTCAATATAGTAGTCTACCTTTGATAAAAATCTCTCATAACGGCCTATTTCAAAAAGGCAAAACAAATAATCCAAATCTATTTCTAGCCTTTCATCAAAATGGAGTGTAGATATCTCATCAGGATGCTCTTCATAATATCTGACCTTGTCTCTGAAGGCAGAATCACCCATACCAAAATATTGTAAATAAACACTTCGATTTTGCTGAAACATTGCTTTTATAAAAAATTTGATAGTTAACGTTCTATATCGATTTTGGTTTAGCAAAAACTAATACAAAATAGTAAGGCTACCCTGCAATTGTTGCACAAAGTCATCAATATAAGCCACATTTGCAATCCAAGTATACACGCCACTCTGGAGCTTTTTTCCATTGAAGGTAGCATCCCATGGAAATTCTGCCACTCCACGAGTATCATTGTTCAAAGATTCAAAAACCATATTGCCCCATCTGTCGTACAATCTGTAGTAATTTAATACAGCAACATCGTTACCTGCAAAATAGGTAATGCGATCATTGACGGCATTCTGATCAGGCGAAATTACGTTACAGATGTAAAAACTCCTTTGCTTTTGAACCCTCACATCTACATAAGCAGTGTCTTTACATCCATCTTTGGAAGTTACTACGACAGTATATTGTGTATCATTGACTGGCAACGCAGAAGTTTTAGCACTTGTTGGGTTTTGAACATTTTCTACAGGAGTCCAGAATACAGTTTGATTAGTTAAATTAGAACTTACTCCCAAAGCAATACTGTCTCCAAGCATTGTATTGAGTTGTTCTTTTGCTACTGAGATCACAGGTATATCAGCAGCGATTAGGGTATCCTTTACCTTGGTAATACATCCATTTTTATCTTGTACAGAGATGGTAAAAAGACCTTCTTCAAGTTGAGCAAAGCTATCACTAACGTCGAAATCACCATTATTGATACTATAAAGGTAATCAGGTACACCGCCAGCAGTTTTAATAATCTTAATTGCTCCTGTATTAACTCCAGCACATCCAGGATTGATAAACAAAACTTCTGTTTCCAAGGGTTGGGGAGATAGTATACTTACAGTGTCCGTAATGATGCATTGATTACTATCCGTAATTTTGACTTCGTAAACTCCAGCTTGCAAGTCAGACTGTCTTAAGGTAGTCTTTTTTGTTCCATTTAAGAAGTATTGATATACAGGCGTACCTCCTGATGGTATGAATGTCAGCTCTCCATTACTATCTCCATGACATTGCACTCCAAATCCATTATAATCCAAAGTCTTAGTTTCTACTGCTAACCTAGGTGGCTGTGCAAGATATTCATTGATGACGACCTTATTTTGATAGTCATCGATGATTTCTATGGTGTAGTTTCCCTCGGTCAGATTGTCTATAGTAATCCATTCATTGGTTTGGAAAATAGGACCATTATAAATAACTGATGGATTCTCGATTTTGTATGCTTTGTAGGTCATGGGTGGTGTTCCAGCATTGACTTTAAAACTCAATTTACCATTACTTTCTCCTGTACATTTTACTTTGGTAATTTCTGTAGATGTCAAGATATTACAAATAATTACTTTAAGCTCCAGAGTCATATGAATATTGCATCCTACATTGTTATCCAGGATCGGAAAATAGGTTCCTGACTTAAAGAAGTTTTGTCCCCCTAATTTGATTGTATCGCCTTCACAAATATTTACAGATGAAGATGCGGTGATTTTATCTTTGATTCTTAATGAAAGTCTGACCAAGCTATCACAGCCGTTATTTGCCTTAAGTGGAATCGTAAAGTCACCGGCCTGGCAGTAATCGGTACCCAAATATCGAAAACACTCCCCAAAACAGAGTTCCGTTTCTATTGTGGACTCGGGTACATTCATTACTTCAATTTTTTTGCAAACTTGTGGCGCTTTGTCACAAACATTGAACGCATCAAGACAAATATTGTAAACTCCTGTTTCTGCAAACTGATGATCAAATGAAGTTCCAAATTTAAAACTTTTTCCATCTAGGGTCCAATTGTAAAAAGTAGCTCCTGACACTCCGGGTGTGTTCCCTTGAAATAATTCGTTTCGACAAATTTTATCAGGAAAATTGATTAGAGGAGCTTGCTCCAAAGGTGAGACTTTGGTAGATCCTTTTAAGACTTTGATGCTCCAGTCACAAATATCATTCGCACTACCATCCATTACAAAATAATAATATTGTCCCACTGTAAGCGGCACAGTATTAACAAAAACTCTTCTTTCTCCAGGTCTGATGTCTGTATCACATTCACTAATTCTTCTGAATGTTTGACAGTTTAGGCTTTCGTACAAACCTATCTCCAAACCTTGATTTCTCGAACAATTGGAGACTGTTACTTCTATAGACAAATCTACTGTACCCGCTATAAAACCAATCCATTGCATATGATGAACCTCAGTGGTACAAAAATCTGGTGGCGCTTGGCCCCTGATGGAGCTATTATTTCGACCCGTAAACCCATCTATATCACAAATAATGCAAGCATCTGCACATAATGACGTCATTTGTGGCGGATTAGTACATATTTTAGGTTGACTAACCACAGTCACCGACCACAAAAAAACCCATAAAAATATTACTAACCGCATAAAAATAAAATAATGGAACAAATCTACAATAATAAGGTAGGATTCTTGTTTTTGTACTCCATATTTTTTTCTCATCTAATAATGTAACGTACTTAGGGCCTGCTGAAAAAGTCAGTATCATTCAATTTAAAGGCTGCTATTGGTCTGGGAAATCGTTCAAAAAACAAGCGATAGTGAATGAAGAGTCAAAAGTGCGTCTATCGCCTAGGTAGAATATTTAGAATTAACCATTGATGTCCAAGGCGATAGAAAAAGCATTTTGACTCGA